>Ga0138256_10000683_pt1 | contig 36491 bp, 35 predicted proteins | sample KNB2016incub_MG_FD_105486 | JGI IMG/M metagenome (GOLD analysis project Ga0138256, IMG submission 105486) | Active sludge microbial communities from wastewater in Klosterneuburg, Austria - KNB2014incub_MG | ecosystem: Engineered > WWTP > Activated sludge > Unclassified | place: Austria... | reverse complement strand
GCTTTCATTCGAGGAGAGAACCCATGGATCTGAACCTGATCAGCCGCCGTGCCGCACTGGCACTGACGCTCGCGTTTGCCACGGCCCTGCCGGCGCAGGCGCAGGACAAGGCCATCGTGATGGCCAGCACCACGTCGACCGAGCAGTCGGGATTGTTTGCGCACCTGATGCCGGCCTTCAAGAGCGCCACCGGTATCGACGTGCGCGTGGTGGCGGTGGGCACGGGCCAGGCGCTGGACATGGCCCGCCGCGGCGACGCCGACGTGGTGTTCGTGCACGACACCGCTGCCGAGCAGAAGTTCGTGGCCGAAGGCCTTTCGGTTCAGCGTCGCAACGTGATGTACAACGACTTCGTGCTGGTGGGCCCGGCCAGCGATCCGGCCGGCACGCGCGGCAAGGACATTGCTGCTGCGCTGAAAAAGCTGGCCGGCAGCAATCAGGCCTTCGTGTCACGCGGCGACAAGAGCGGCACCCATGCGGCTGAACTGCGACTGTGGAAGAAGGTCGGCATCGACCTGGCCACGGCCAAGCCGCCCGGTTACAAGGAATGCGGCTGCGGCATGGGCCCGGCGCTGAACATCGCCTCGTCGAGCAATGCCTACGTGCTGACCGACCGCGGCACCTGGCTGTCGTTCAAGAACCGCGGCGACCTGACCATCCTGGTCGAAGGCGACAAGAGCCTGTTCAACCAGTACGGCGTGATGGTGGTCAACCCGGCGAAGCATCCGCACGTGAAGTCGGCGCTGGCCCAGCAGTTCGCCGACTGGGTGGTGTCGCCGGCTGGCCAGGCGACGATCAACGGCTACACCATCGGTGGCCAGCAGCTGTTCTTTGCCAATGCGGGCGACTGATCGACAACGCGTCCGGCCGCCCCGCGCGTTCTGCGGCAACATGCCGTCATGAACGAAACTGCCGACAACGAGACCTCGGACGACGAGACCCTGATCCGCAGTGCCCGTGCGGCGCAGACGCGGGCGCTGGCCGCCGGTGATCTTGACGCGGTGGCGCGCCACTGGACGTCCGACGTCACGGTCCGCCGCGCGCTCGGGCATGCGGTCAGCGGGGTCGAGCAGGCGCGGCAGATGCTGCAGCCGGGCGCGGGCAACCCGCTGATCTACCAGCGACAGGCCCTGCACGTCGAGGTCAGCGCGCACTGGCCGCTGGCCTGGGAAGAGGGACGCTGGACGGCACACCCAGGCCGCGCCGACGCAGCACCCGTGATGGGCGGCCGCTACGGCGCGCAATGGGTGCGGCGCGACGGCCAATGGCTGATTCGCAGCGAGGTCTTCGTGGCCCTGCATGGCGAAGGCAGCGGCTTGTCTGCAGCAGCCCTGCCTTGAGCCAAGGGGCTGGGGGCGGGGGCGGCGCAGCCGGCGGTGAAGGCGCCGACAATCGTTGCCATTGCCATTGCCATTGCCACTACCACTGCCCTGCCCCGCCCTTCGCATGAAAGCCCGCAGCGTCCATCTGCAATACAGCTTCCGCGCCGCCGATGATCAAGGCGGACAGCGCGGGGCCGACGTGCACAACCCGCTGTTCGAGCTGCTGTCGGCAATTGCCGAGCACGGTTCGATCCAGCACGCAGCCAAGGCCATGGGGGCGTCGTACCGCCATGTCTGGGGCGCCTGCAAACAATGGGAAAGCCAGCTGGGCGAACCCCTGCTGCACTGGGTGCAGGGGCAGCCGGCACGGTTGACCCCGTTTGCGCAGCGGCTGCTGTGGGCCGAGAAGCGTGCGCGCTCGCGCCTGGTGCCGCACATCGAGGCGCTGCGCATCGAGCTCGAGCGCGTGCTGGCCGAGGCGCTGGACGGCAGCCAGCAGGTGCTGTCGGTGCATGCCAGCCACGACCTGGCCCTGCCGCTGCTGCGCGATCTGGCGTCCCCGCTGGGCCTGCATGTCGACTTGCGTTTCGCCGGCAGCATGGATGCGTTGCGCGCGCTGGCCGAAGGGCGCTGCATGGTCGCCGGCTTCCATGTGCCGCCGCTGGTGGACAACCGCAACCTGTTCGCACGCGGGCTCAAGCCGCTGCTCAAGCCCGGGCAGCACAAGCTGATCGGCTGCATGCAGCGCAGCCAGGGCCTGATGGTGGCGCGCGGCAACCCGCTGTCGTTGCTCGACATGGCCGACGTGGTGGCGCGCGGGGCGCGTTTCATCCACCGGCAGCAGGGTTCGGGCACACGGCTGCTGGCCGAACACCTGCTGGCCCAGCAGGGCCTGGCGCCCGCGGCCGTCCAGGGTGGCGCCGCGCATGCCGAGACCAGCCACCTGGCCGTGGCCGCCGCCGTCGCCGCCGGCGTCGGTGACGTGGCGCTGGGCATCGAAGCCGCCGCGCGCAGCTTCGATCTCGACTTCGTGCCGCTGGTGAGCGAGGAGTACCACCTGGTCTGTCTGGCGGCGGCGCTGGACCAGCCGCCCGTGCAGGCCCTGCGCCAGCTGCTGCAGGACGCGCCATGGGCGCAGGCCCTGGCCACGCTGCCGGGTTACCGCGTCAACCGGCCGGGCGAGGTGCTGTCGCTGACCAAGGCCCTGCCCTGGTGGCAGTTCCGCACCCCCAAGGCGGCGGTTGCCGATGTCATCGAGACTTGCCGTTAGCGATCGACCGGCGTTCAGACAACAGGGCCCGACGGCGGTCGGGGCAGGCCGCAGCACAATCGGCGCTGTGCACAATGCCAGGCACGCGCCAGCCCGGACCGCCCGGCCCGGATGCCGTTTCACCGAACCTGAAGAGCCGCAGCAGTACCCATGGCCGACGACAAGACGCGCGATCTCATGCTCCCTGCCACGTTGACCATCGTCGACGACGATGGCGACTACCGCGAGTTCCTGGCGCAACACCTGCGTGCCCAGGGCCTGCGGGTGCGCACCTTCAGCGACAGCAACCACTTGCTGGCCGATGGTGACCCCTTTGGCGACGCGTTCTACATCATCGACCTGATGCTGCCTGGTGTTGGCGGTGAAGAGCTGATCCGCATCCTGCGCCTGCGCAACGAAGAATGCGGCGTGCTGGTGATCACCGGCAAGGCCGAGGCGGGCGTGTTCGAGAACGTGCTGACCGCCGGCGCCGACATGCACCTGGGCAAGCCGGTCAGCCTGGAGCAGATCACGCTGGCCATCGGCGCCGTCTATCGCCGCATCGTGCGCCAGCGCGACAGCGCACAACGGGCCTGGCAGCTCGACACCGACCGCCAGCGCCTGACCTCGCCCGACGGCGACGTGATCGACCTCGGCGACAACGACGTCACCATCCTGTCATGCTTTCCACCGGCCGAAGGCGGTGTGGTGCCGCGCGAGACGCTGTGCGAACAGCTTGGCCGGCCCGTGCTGGACACCTCGGACAACGGCCTGCACGCGATGATCTACAGGCTGCGTCGGCGCATCGAGAAAGTTACCGGCTCGGTGGTGCCCCTGCAATCGCAGTCGCGTGTGGGCTACGTGTTCAAGGCACCCATCCGCTTCGGCAACAACCGGCCGGTCTGAGCGCCGGTCGGCCCACGGCATGATCCGCCCCGATCCGCAGGCGGTGCTGCTCGCGGCCGGCATGCTGTACGTGTCGATGCCGATCACGGTGTGGAGCCTGCTGCACCGCCGGCACGCCCGTCCCAATCTCGAACTGTGGTGTCTCAGCGGCGGCCTGTTCGCCACCGGGCTGGTGCTGCTGGCCTTGCGCGGCCAGGTGGCCGACTGGGTTAGCGTCGCGCTCGCCAATGCCGTCGGCTTCGCGTCGATGGCGCTGAAGGTGGGCGTGCTGCGCCTGGAAAGCGGGCGCCGTGCCGGTTGGCGCACGCTGTCGGCAGCCACGCTGCTGGTGGTGTCGGCCCAGGTGCCGGCCATGCAGTGGGCATCCGATCTGCGCGCGGGCAGCACGCTGACCATCTATGCCTTGTATGCCACCGGCCTGACCCTGGCCGCCTTCGACCTGTCGACGCGCCGTCACAGCCGAAGTGCCCGGCTGATGGCCTGGCTGTTCCTGGCCTTCGGCGCGGCCTGCGCACTGCGTACCGCACGCCTGGTCGGCGGCTGGGCCGACGGCACACCGCTGAGCCCGCAGCTGGATTTTCTGGCCGTGGTGGTGCTGGTCGTGGTGGCCATGGTCACGGCCAACATCGGCTTCATGGGCCTGGCCCTGGACCGTGTCGGCGCCGTGGCAGACGACCAGCGCCAGACGCTGGAGTCGCTGCGCGAAAGCCAGCAGGCGATGGAGCTGGCGGCGCGCACGCGCGAAGCCGTGGCCACTGAACGCGCACGCACCACGCGGCTGTTGGCGCACGAGGTGCGGCAACCCCTGCACAACGCCGCCGTCGCGCTGCAAAGCGGCATTGCCACGCTGGCCCACAGCCGTGACCCTGCCGAGGCTGCCGGCGCAATCGAGCAGGCGCAGGCGGTGATCCGCCGCGTCAGCGCCACGCTCGACAACACGGTGGCGGCCACCACGCTGCTGGCGGCCGACGGCCGCATCAGCACCGCCGACACCGACCTGCAGATGCTGATCGACCTCTGCCTGGGTGACCTGCCGCCCGGGGCCCGTGCGCGCATCCACGTCGACTACCGCGCCGACGCGCGCAGTGCACGGCTGGAGGCCAGCCTGATGCGGCTGGCGCTGCGCAACCTGCTGACCAACGCCACCTTGTATGCGCCCGGCGACAGTCCCGTGGAATTGCGCGTGCTCGACAGCGACGAGCCGCTGGCGCTGGTGCTCGAGGTCGCTGACCTGGGGCCGGGCATCGCCGACGGCCTGCGCGAGCGCATCTTCGACGAAGGCGTGCGCGGCCCGCAGCCCACCATGCCGGGCTATGGGCTCGGGCTGCACGTGGTCAAGCGCGTGGCCAGGCTGCACGGGGGCAGCATCGAATGGCGCGCCAACGAACCGCAGGGTTCGGTGTTCCGCCTCACGCTGCCGCAGGGCGACCCGGCCTGATCAGATCACGCAGCCGGCTTCGACGCCAGGGCCCGGGCGCCCCACGAACACCGGCTCGGGAATGCGCCAGCCGTAGCGCGCCGCCGTCAGTTCGGCCAGGATCGAGACCGCGATCTCGGGCGGTGTGCGCGCGCCGTTCTTGATGCCGACCGGGCCGTGCAGCCGCGCCAGCTCGGCCTCGGTCAGGCCGAAGTGTTCGGTCAGGCGCTGCTTGCGCTTGGACTGATTGGCGCGCGAGCCGATGGCGCCGACGTAGAAGGCGTCCGATCGCAGCGCCTCCATCAGCGCCAGGTCGTCGAGCTTGGGGTCGTGCGTGAGCGCGATCACCGCGGTGTGCGCGTCGGGTGCCAGCGCCTGCACCGCGTCGTCGGGCATCTCGCGCGTGAACTGCACGCCCGGCATGTCAGGCATGTATTCGTCGCGCGGGTCGCAGACCACGATCTGGTAGTCCAGCGCCTGCGCCATCTGCGCCAGGTACTGCGACATCTGGCCGGCGCCGACGATGAACAGCCGCCACTTGGGCCCGTGCGTGGTGACCAGCCGCTGGTCATCGAGCAGCACCACATCGGCGCCGTCGGCGGCGCCCAGGGTGACGGCGCCGGTGACCATCGACAGTTCGCGCCGCACACGCTGGCCCTGCTGCAATCGGGCCAGCAGTTCATCGATCTGGCTGTCGTCGCCCAGCGGCTCGAGCACCAGTTCCAGCGTACCGCCACAAGGCAGGCCGAAACGCGCCGCCTCGTCACCACTGACGCCGTAGCGCACCACCTCGACGCCGTGCGCGGCCAGCGCCTTCTCGCGCATGCGTTCGATCAGGTCGTCCTCGATGCAGCCGCCCGACACCGAGCCGGCGATCTGGCCGTCGGCACGCACGGCCACCACCGAGCCCACCGGGCGTGGCGCCGAGCCCCAGGTGCGGGTGATGGTGCCCAGCACGACGGCATGGCCTTCCTGGCGCCAGGCCACGACCTGACGCAACACGTTGAGATCGACGTTGTCCATGGCTTGCAGTGGTTGTGGTTGCTACTCCAGGGCCCTGTTCCTGGCCGACACGGCACCGGAGGGGTGATGGCGGGTTTGCCCTCATACGAACTGTCGCTGACCGTGAGGCGCAAGATCAGCGTTCCATCTTATGCTTGGATGCTCATCAGCGTTTGCGAAGTAGGGCCAGATCCCTGGCAGCTTCACAGCAAACGTCAGTCAGATCCGCTCGCGGCGCCCCGCCGTGGCGTTCAAGGCCCAGTCCAGACCGGAGACACCATGACACTGCTCAAGCTGAAGGTCAACGGGCGCGAGGTTTCGCGCGACGTGCCCGACCAGACCCTGCTCGTCGAATTCATCCGCGACCACCTGCAACTGACCGGTACCCATGTCGGCTGCGACACCGCACAGTGCGGCGCCTGCACGGTGCACCTGAACGGCCGCGCGGTGAAGTCCTGCAACATGCTGGCCGTCCAGGCGCAGGGCGCCGAGCTGACCACCATCGAAGGCCTGGCCAACGCAGACGGCAGCCTGCACCCCATGCAGGCGGCTTTCAAGGCCTGCCACGGCCTGCAGTGCGGCTTCTGTACCCCGGGCATGGTGATGAGCGCAGTCGACCTGGTTCAGCACCATGGCTGCTCCAGCGAGCTACAGGTCCGCGAGGCGCTGGAAGGCAACATCTGCCGCTGCACCGGTTACCACAACATCGTCAAGGCCGTGCAGCAAGGTGCTGCGGCCATGAAGTGAGGGCAACACCATGAACGCACCCACCCCCGGCTTCATCGGCCAATCGGTCGAGCGCCGTGAAGACGGCCGCTTCCTGACCGGCCGCGGCCAGTACACCGACGACATCACGCTGCAGCATCAGAGTTACGGCGTCTTCCTGCGCTCGCCCTATGCACACGCGCACATCAAGAGCCTGAGCACCTCCGAAGCCGCGAAGGCGCCCGGCGTGCTGGGCATCTTCACCGGCGAGCACTTCAAGGCCGTGGGCGGCCTGCCCTGCGGCTGGCTGATCAACAACATCGACGGCACGCCGATGAAGGAGCCCAAGCACCCCGTGCTGGCGGACGGCAAGGTGCGCTACGTGGGTGACCGCGTGGCACTGGTGGTGGCCGACACGGTCGAGCAGGCCAAGGCCGCGGCAGCGCTGATCGAGGTCGAGTACGACGAACTGCAGGCCGTGGTCGACACCGCCACCGCCACGGCAGCCAAGGCCAACGTGCACGACGACGCACCGGGCAACCAGTGCTACCTGTGGAGCATCGGCGACGGCGACGGCACGGCCGCCGCGATCAAGGGTGCGGCACATGTCACCACGCTGAGCTTTCGCAACAACCGGCTGATCCCCAACGCCATCGAGCCGCGTGCGGCCAATGCCAGCTACAACCCCAACAGCGAGGAATACACGCTGTACGTGGCCAACCAGAACCCGCACGTCGAGCGCCTGCTGATGTGCGCCTTCGTGCTTGGCATTCCCGAGCACAAGATGCGCGTGGTTGCCCCCGACGTGGGCGGCGGCTTCGGCAGCAAGATCTTCCTGTACGGCGAAGAGACCGCGCTGGTGTGGGCCAGCAAGCAGATCGGCCGCCCGATCAAGTGGACCGCCGAACGCGGTGAGGCCTTCCTGTCCGACGCCCATGGTCGCGACCACGTCACCACCGCCGAACTGGCGATGGACAAGGACGGCAAGTTCCTGGCGCTGCGCGTCAACACGATCGCCAACATGGGTGCCTATCTGTCGACCTTCTCGACCGCGGTACCCACCATCCTGTACGCCACGCTGCTGGCGGGGCAGTACGCCACGCCCAAGATCCACGTCACGGTGCAGGCGGTGTTCAGCAACACCGCGCCGGTCGACGCCTACCGCGGCGCCGGCAGGCCCGAGGCCACCTATGTGGTCGAGCGCATGGTCGAGACCGCGGCGCACGAGATGGGCATCGACCCGGCCGAGATCCGCCGGCGCAATTTTGTCAAGACCTTCCCGTATGCCACGCCAGTGGGCCTGACCTACGACACCGGCGACTACGACGCGACCCTGCGGCGCGCGATCGAGCTGGCCGATGTGGCCGGCTTTGCCGCACGCAAGGCGGCCAGCGAGGCCAAGGGCCTGAAGCGCGGCCTGGGCTACAGCGCCTACATCGAGGCCTGCGGCATCGCACCGTCGTCGGTGGCAGGCGCCCTGGGTGCACGGGCCGGCCTGTTCGAAGCCGGCGAGGTGCGCGTGCACCCGACCGGCAAGGTGACGGTCTTCACCGGCAGCCACAGCCACGGCCAGGGCCACGAAACCACTTTCGCTCAGGTGGTGGCCGACAAGCTGGGCATCCCGATGGAAGACATCAGCATCGAACACGGCGACACCGGCAAGGTGCTGTTCGGCATGGGCACCTACGGCAGCCGCTCGCTGGCCGTGGGCGGCACCGCGATCGTGAAGGCGATCGACAAGATCATCGCCAAGGGCAAGAAGATCGCCGCCCACCTGATGGAGGCCGCCGACAGCGACGTGATCTACGAAGGCGGGCAGTTCAAGGTGGCCGGCACCGACAAGGCGGTGCCCTTTGCGCAGGTCTCGCTGACGGCCTATGTGCCGCACAACTTTCCGCACGACAAGCTGGAACCGGGCCTGAACGAGAACGCCTTCTACGACCCCAGCAACTTCACCTACCCGGCCGGCAGCTACATCTGCGAGGTCGAGATCGACCCGGCCACCGGCAAGACCCGAATCGAGCGCATGACCGCCTGCGACGACTTCGGCAACGTGATCAATCCGATGATCGTCGAAGGCCAGGTGCATGGTGGCCTGGCCCAGGGCATCGGCCAGGCGCTGCTGGAACACGGGGTGTACGACAGCGAAAGTGGGCAGTTGCTGACCGGCAGCTACATGGACTACGCCATGCCACGCGCCGACGACCTGCCCAGCTTCACGGTCGAGACTGCCAAGGGCACGCCCTGCACGCACAATCCGCTGGGCGTCAAGGGATGCGGTGAAGCCGGCGCCATCGGCTCGCCACCGGCAGTCATCAACGCGATCTGCAACGCCTTGGGCGTGAAAGACGTGCCGATGCCGGCCACCCCCTTCACGGTCTGGAAAGCGGCGCGCAGCGCCGCCTGAACAGGAGCAAGCACCATGCAAGCCTTCACTTACAGCAACCCGGCCACGGTGGCCGACGCCGCCAAAGCCGCCGCCGCCGGCGCCAAGTTGATTGCCGGCGGGCAAAGCCTGCTGCCGTCGATGAAGCTCGGTCTGGCCGCGCCCGAGGCACTGGCCGACCTGGGCGCGATCGCCGAGCTCAAGGGCATCACGGTCGGTGGCGGTGTCGTCAAGATCGGTGCCATGGCCACGCACGCCAGCGTGGCCGCCAACGCCGAAGTGGCCAAGGCCATCCCGGCGCTGGCCGAACTGGCCGGCAACATCGGCGACCGCCAGGTGCGCAACCGCGGCACGATCGGCGGCAGCCTGGCCAACAACGACCCGGCGGCCTGCTACCCGGCCGCGGCGTTGGGCCTGGGTGCGACCATCCACACCAACACGCGCAGCATCGCCGCCGACGACTTCTTCAAGGGCCTGTACGAAACCGCACTGAAGGAAGACGAGGTCATCACCGCGGTCAGCTTCCCGGTGCCCGAAAAGGCCGGCTGGCAGAAGTTCAAGCAGCCGGCGTCGCGCTTCTCGATCGTGGGTGTCTTCGTCAGCAAGGGCCCGCAGGGCGTGCGCGTGGCGGTCACGGGCGCGGCGGCGTGTGTGTTCCGCGCCAAGGATCTGGAAGCCAAGTTGGCGGCCAACTGGGCAGGCGCGGCGCTGAAAGGCGCCACGGTGTCTGCCGACGGTTTCAACACCGACCTTCACGGCTCGGCCGAGTACCGCGCGGCGCTGGTGCCGGTGCTGACGCAGCGCGCGGTCGGATAAGGCACTTTTCCTGGCGAACCCGAAACGCCGCAGCGAGTGCGGCGTTTCTCTTTGGACATCGACGTGAGCGACATCCCATCCAGCATCGACGACACCGCCGCGCAACTGCTGGCGCACGACTATGTGGCCGATCGCCAGCTGGCCACCGTGGTCTATCTGGCGCTGAAGCTGCAACGCCCGCTGTTTCTCGAAGGCGAACCCGGCACCGGCAAGACCGAGATCGCGCGCACCCTGGCAGCGATGCTCGGCCGCGATCTGATCCGCCTGCAGTGCTACGAGGGCCTGGACCTGGCCAGCGCCGCCTACGAATGGAACTACGGCCGGCAGATGATGGAGATTCGCCTGGCCGAAGGCAGCGGTGCCAGTCGTGAAGCGCTGGCGGCCGAGTTGTTCAGCGCGCGCTTCCTCAACCAGCGCGCGTTGCTGCAGGCGATCGACCCGGCGCGCCCGGTGCCGCCGGTGCTTCTGATCGACGAGCTCGATCGTGCCGACGAGCCCTTCGAGGCCTTCCTGCTCGAGGTGCTGTCGGAGTTTCAGATCACCATCCCCGAGCTGGGCACCATCAAGGCGCTGCAGCCACCGATCGTGGTGCTGACCAGCAACCGCACGCGCGAGATCCACGACGCGGTCAAGCGCCGCTGTCTGTACCACTGGGTGGCGTTTCCCGATGCCGCGCGCGAGCTGCAGATCCTGCAGCGCCGCGTGCCCGACGCCGGGCCGGCGCTGGCGCGGCAGATCGTCGCCTTCGTACAGAAGCTGCGCGAGATCGAGCTCTACAAGCTGCCCGGCATCGCCGAGACCATCGACTGGACGCGCGCGCTGATGCAACTCGACACCGTGGTGCTCGACCCCCGCGTGATCCAGGACACCTTGGGCGTGCTGCTGAAATACCAGGACGACATCGCCAAGCTGCAAGGCAGCGAGGCCGCGCGCATCCTCGAGCAGGTGCGCAGCGCAGCGCACTGACGACAACAGCACCACGCCATGGCCATCGAACTGAGCAAGCAAGCGCGTGCGCAGGCGATTGCGTCGATCGAACGCTGGTTCCAGCAAGAGCGCGACGAACGCATCGGCAACATTGCCGCGTCGGCGCTGCTGGGCTACTTTGTGCAGGAGATCGGCCCCAGCATCTACAACCTGGCCGTGGCCGACGTGCAGGAGCGACTGGGCCAGCGCGTGGCCGAGGTCGATGTCGAGCTGCACGAGAACGAGTTCGACTACTGGCGCCAGCGCGACGCCGTGACACGCAAGTCAGCGGGCAGAACCAAGGGCTGACATGCTGCCGGCACGCGCCACCCCGGGCCACCTGGCCGAGAACGTGATGCACTTCGGGCGTGTGCTGCGCGCGGCCGGCATGCCGGTGGGCAGTGACCGCGTGCAGCTGGCGCTGCAGGCACTGCAGGTGGCGGGGTTGGCGCGGCGCGGCGACTTCCATGCCGTGCTGTCGGCCTGCCTGCTCGACCGCATCGAGCACCGCGAACTGTTCGACCAGGCCTTCGATCTGTTCTGGCGCGACCCCGACCTCGAAGGCCGCATGCGCGCGCTGCTGCTGCCCAAGGTCCAGATCAAGGACGGGCTGCCCCCGGTACCCGAGAACCGGCGCCTGGGCGAAGCGCTGTTCCCGCGCGGGCCCGAAGAGCCGCCACCGCCGCCGGGCGAGGATCAGATCGAGGTTGACGCCGCACTCACCTTCAACGACCGCGAACAGCTGCAGAAGGCCGACTTCGAGACCATGACGGCCGACGAGTGGCGCGCCGCGCAGCACCTGTTGTCGCGCATGCAGCTGGCTTTCGAGCCCATCCTCACGCGGCGCAGCCGGCGCGCCGCCCAGCCCGGCCGCGCCGACTGGCGCGCCACGCTGCAGGCGATGGCACGCCATGGCGGTGAACTGTGGGACACACGCTGGCGCAAGCCACGCACCCGGCCGGCGCCGCTGGTGCTGCTGGCCGACATCTCGGGCTCGATGAGCCGCTATTCGCGCATGCTGCTGCACTTCGGCCATCTGCTGGGCCATGCCGATGCGCGCGTTGAGAGCTTCGTCTTCGGCACCCGGCTGACACGCACCACGCGGCTGCTGAGAAGCCGTGACCCCGACCTCGCCGTCAGCCAGGTGGTGCGTGCGGTCGAAGACTGGTCGGGCGGCACGCGCATCACGACCAGCCTGCACGAATTCAACCAGCGCTGGGCGCGCCGCGTGCTGTCGGGCCAGGCCACCGTGCTGCTGGTGTCCGACGGCCTGGAGCATGGTGACACCGGGCGCCTGAGCTTCGAGATGGACCGGCTGCACAAGAGCTGCCGCCGGCTGATCTGGCTGAACCCCTTGCTGCGCTTCGACCGCTTCGAGCCGCGCGCCGGCGGCATCCGTGCCATGCTGCCGCACGTCGACCGCTTCATGCCGGTGCACAACCTGGCCAGCCTCGAGCAATTGGTGGCGGTGCTGGCACAACCGCTGCGCGCCGATACTCCTCATCCCCTTCGCTGAGACCCTGACATGCAACTCACCAACACGCAGACGCTGCCGGTCAGCCAGGCCCAGGCCTGGGAAGCCCTGAACGACATCAGCCTGCTGCAAGCGGCCATCCCGGGCTGCGAATCGATCACGCCGACCGGCGAGAACCAGTACGAAGCGCTGGTGACCGCCGCGATCGGCCCGGTGAAGGCCAAGTTCAAGGGCAAGCTGCGCCTGGACAATCTGCAGCCACCGAACTCGTACACGCTGGCCTTCGAGGGCCAGGGCGGCGCGGCAGGCCATGGCAAGGGCAGCGCCGAGATCCGGCTCGAAGCAATCAGCGCCCGCGAGACCGTCTTGCACTACACCGCGCACGCAAGCGTCGGCGGCAAGATCGCGCAGATCGGCTCGCGCCTGGTCGACATGGCAGCACAGAAGATGGCCACCGAGTTCTTCGAGAGCTTCAATGCCCGGCTGCAGGAGCGCTATGGCGTGGCGCCAGCCGAAGCAACGACTGCCGCGCCGCAAGGCGCCTGGGCGCGCTTCATGGCCTGGCTGAAGCGGGTGTTCGGCGGCTGAGAGACGCCGCTGTCGAAGAACTTGACACTCGACCCGGGCCGTACCGACAGGGTTGTCAAAAACGCCTTGTTTTCAATCGCTTGCTGACATGGCCTGAAGATTGCTTTCCAGTCCGATCACAGATTCACTTCGGAAGCAGGGGTCCCCGATGACATTTACTACAGCACATCCCGTCACCCGCCTTCTGATCGCCGGTTTGACCTGCGCCGCAAGTTTCGCAGCATCTGCCGCGACCTACCACTACGTGAACTGGACCGAAGCCAACGTCGCGCAGGGCACCGCGATGGGCACGATCACGTTGCCGGACAGCTCGACGGTGACTGTCAACTTCGCGGCAACCAATGCGAACGGATCGCCAGGCTCTCTATACGGTGCGCAGGTATCGGGGGGCGGCTTCAATTTTTGGAACCCAAGCGCCCCGTATATCAGCGCCCAGGTCGAAAACGCCCCGCCTGACAGCGACATCCTGCAACTCTCCGGCGGGCTGAATCAGATCTATACGGTGACGCTGTCGGCAGCAATCAAGGATCCGATCATGGCAATCCTGAGCCTAGGGCAGCCTGGTCTCACGACGACCTATGATTTCGACTCACCGTTCACCATCGTCAGTCAGGGCGTTGGCTACTGGGGTGGAGGCGCGGCTGCACTCAAGGCTCTGCCTGGCGACGTGCTGCAAGGCAATGAAGGGCACGGCACCATTCAGTTCCTGGGCACGTATTCGACCTTCTCCTGGACCGTGCCGACACCCGAGAGCTGGCACGGTTTCACCTTCGGAATTCGCACCACCCAGGCGATCGAACCCGATCCCGATCCGAACACGGTGCCGCTGCCCGGGACGCTGGCACTTCTGGGGGTCGGGCTGCTCGGCGCAGGGGCAGCACGGCGCCGTACGAAACGCTGAGCGCCTCGTCGAATGCAAGCTGATCGACCCGTGCCGGGACGGTTCAGCTGGGCCGCCCACGTCACAACGCGGGCGTCCGTCGCAGCCGGGTTTCCGGGGGGCTTGACGCGCCGCCCCCAACCGGCGAAGGTGGTCGTGCTTGCACCACCATGAGCATCACCTACACCGCCACTGATGAGATGGGCCGCCCGGTCAGCTACCGCGACCGCAAGCGCTGGGCCTGGGGCTTGTCGGTGGTCTACCCGCTGCTGCCTTTCCTCGGGCTGTGGGCCCACCAGGCCAGCGGTCAGCCGCTGGCGCTGGGGCTGCCGCTCTTGATCAGCTACGGTCTGATGCCGCTGCTGGACGCGCTGATCGGCGAGGACCAGAACAACCCACCCGAGGCGGTGGTGCCGGCGCTGATGGCCGACCGCTACTACCGCTGGCTGACCTGGGTGACGGTGCCGCTGCACTTCGTGGCGCTGATCGGCTGCGCCTGGTGGGCCGGCACGCAAGACCTGCCATGGTGGGCGCTGCTGCTGCTGGCCTACGTGGCCGGCACCGACGCCGGCCTGGGCTTGAACACCGCGCACGAACTGGGCCACAAGCACAACCGCGTCGAGCAAGGGCTGGCGCGGCTGGTGCTGGCGGTGCCGGCCTACGGCCATTTCACGGTCGAACACGGCCGCGGTCACCACCGCTGGGTGGCCACGCCCGAGGACCATGCCAGCTCGCGCATGGGTGAGTCGATCTACCGCTTTGCACTGCGCGAACTGCCGGGCGGCGTGCGCCGCGCCTGGGTGCTCGAGCGTGACCGGCTGCGGGCACTGGGGCGCCCGGTCTGGTCCTGGCACAACACGCTGCTGCAATCCTATGCGGTGACGCTGCTGCTGCAGGGCACGCTGATCGCCGCCTTCGGCGGCGTGATGGTCGTCTTCCTGCTGGTGCACAACCTGGTCGCCTGGTGGCAGCTGACCTCGGCCAATTACATCGAACATTACGGCCTGCTGCGCCAGCGCCTGCCCAGCGGCGCCTACGAAGCACCGCAACCGCACCATTCCTGGAACACCAACCACCTGGTGACCAACCTGGCCACCTTCCACCTGCAGCGCCACAGCGACCACCACGCCCACCCGTCGCGGCGCTTCCAGTGCCTGCGCCACTTTACCGACCTGCCGCAACTGCCCAGCGGCTACTTCGGCATGTTCCCGCTGGCCTACCTGCCCCGGCTGTGGTTTCGCGTGATGGACCCGCGGCTGCTGGCCCTGCCGCAAGTGCGCGGAGACTTGTCGCGAGTCAATGTCGACCCGCGCGCGCGGGCGCGGCTGCAGGCACGCTACGGTTGCGCTGACCCGGCACCCTGATCACCGGGGGCACGGCGGGCCATCAACCCGCCAAGCGCGTCGTCCTGGTCGGCGCGCGGTGGGCAGAAGCACACACCAGGCGTCCATTCAGGATCAACTGCGGCCCGCGGGCTTCAGTGGCAGCACGCGGCTGCCGAAGGCCACTCGTCGAGCCTGATCGTCGCTTCAGGCCTCAGAGCAGCCATGTTGCGACGCCACCAAGATGCACACCTTCATCACCTGGGCCGCCAATGCACTGATCGGTGCCGGCATGGGCATGCTCGTCTGGTCGCTCTTCGGCGTGCGCCGCCTCGTCGGCCAGTTGCCGCCCGGTCCCTTGCGCAAGCGCTGGGTCGCGATGACGGGAATGATCGTGCTGTTTCTCGTCGGCTACCTGGGCTATCTGGTGCTGCGCTGGTCCAGCCACCTCGGCTGGGTCGACCTGATGGTGCCGGTGATCTTCTTTTTCGGGGCCTGCTTCGTGGCCCTGACCGCGGCCTTGTCGCTGCGCACGGCACTGGACATCGTTCACATCGGCCGCCTCGAGCGCGAGGCCATCACCGACGCGCTGACCGGTGCCTTCAACCGGCGCTACATGGACCAGCGCCTGACCGATGAAGTGGCTTCGGCCCGACGCTACGGCATGCCGCTGTCGGTGCTGCTGCTCGACATCGACCACTTCAAGCGGGTCAACGACACCCATGGGATCCGATCGGGGACGAGGTCCTGGTGGGCATCCGGCGGCTGCTCGCCGAGCGCCTGCGCGACTCCGATGTGCTGACGCGCTACGGCGGCGAAGAGTTCCTGATCATCGCGACCCACACGCAAGCCCAGCCCGCCTGCGAACTGGCCGACCGGCTGCGACGCCACATCGAGTCGCATGTCTTTCGGGTGCATGGCTATGCCGGCAAGACGGCCGAACTCAACATCACAGTCAGCATCGGTGTGGCCGACCTGAACCAGGACAACGCAAGCGCCGAGTCGCTGGTACGCAACGCCGATGAGCAGCTCTACCGCGCCAAGACCGAAGGACGAAACCGGGTTGCGTGCGCGCCGCAGGTCAGCGCATCGACCGCAGTCACCGCAGTTCCACGTTGACCGCCGGCGCTGTCACGCGCCAGGGTCAGGTCAAAGCCCGTCACGGCCGACCCCCGGGGCACGCGCAAGCCCTCTACGGCACGCGCTTGCGGGGCCGCGCCCGGGCCGCCGCCGCGGGTTGCGGTGCCAGCGCCAGCAGTTCCTGAAAACTGTCGCGCAGGCATTGCGCAAATCCTTCGGGGTCGGGCATCAGTTCACGGCAGCTGGTCGGCGAGATGACGATGCGGCCGTCATAGCTGGTGACCGCAAAGCTCAGGCCCAGGCCATCGCTGATCGGCAGCATGGCCGAAAAGTAGCTCATGCGGGCGCCGCACAGGTACAGCGGACCTTGCGGCCCGGGCACGTTGGTGATGCTGCAGGCCGCCATCGGCGCGCGCTGCCCGGCCAGTGCACGCGCCGCCAGCTTGGCCGTGCGGCCCAGTACCGCTGCCGCACCGCCTGCCACGGCAGCCTGTTCGCGCGCGCCCACCGCCTGGCCCATGGCCTGCGCGCCCGAAGTCTGGGCATGGATCTGGCGCAGGCGCTGTACCGGGTCGGCCACGTCGGTGCCCAGCGCCACGCGCAGCCACGACAGGCCGTCGTGCCCGGCGTCAACGTTGACAGCGGCAGCGCCGCTGCGCACCGACAGGGGCGCCAGCGCATACAGGCTGCTGTGCAGCGGCAGCTCGTCGTGTGCGTCCAGGTAGCGGCGCAGCGCACCGCCGCACACGGCCAGCACGGCGTCGTGCACGGTCGCCCCGCGCACCTGACCGCGGATGCGCTTGAATTCGTCGATGCCGAAACGCCGGGTTTCGAACACCCGATGCGGCGAGACCACGGCATTGAAGCGCACCAGCGGCATCTCGGCGCCACCCAGCAACACGTCGCCGGCCAGCGCCAGGCGGCTCGGCGCCAGCTTGCGCAGGCGGCGCGACAGCGGCCCGGCCAGCCGCCGCGGCGCCAGCAGGTTGCGCACCACGCCGCGTGCCAGCAAGGGCAGCATGGCCGGCGCGGCATTCGCGAACCAGGGTGCCGCCGGTGGCGGTGCGCCGGTGGCCGGCGACAGGTCGTGCAGCCGCGCCGTCAGCTCGTCGTCGTTCTCGAAGTCCAGCGCCGCGTGGTGGGTCTTGGTCAGCAGCGCGAAGCTGCCGGCCGGCAGGTCGAGAAAGCTGTCCAGGCCCTCGATCACGTAGACCTCCCACAAGGGGCGGTTCTGGTCGAGCGGCCGGGCGTGGATGCGCGAGACCTGGATGCAGAACTGCCGCCAGTCGCCGGGCTTGGGCAGCGCGATGTGGCGCACGTGGTATTCGAGGTCGAAGTGCTCGTCGTCGACCCAGTAGGGCTGGTCCAGCCCCATCGGCAGCCGCATCAGCTTGCGGCGAAAGATCGGTGCGCTGCCGAGCCGGCTTTCGATGTGCGCCAGGATGGTCTTGAAGCGCACCTTGCCCGACGGCGCCGTGCTCTGGTCATAGATGTGCAGCAGCGAGACGTTGGCGTTGGCATGCGCACTGTCGCTGGCCAGAAAGGCGGCGTCCTGTTCGCTGAGTTGCTGCATGACGGGCTCAATATAACCGTGTGACGGGTCAGCGCTGGGTGCGCGGCCGGATGCGCGCGCCGTCGGTCACCGCGGCCGGCGGATAGATCAGCACGCGGGTGCCGGCCGCCAGCCCCTGCGTGATCCAGGCTTCCTCGCCGTTGCGCGCGGCCACCGTCACCGCCTGCAGCCGTGCATGGCCGCCATCGGCGACGAACACCGCCGACCCGCTGGCCGGTGCCGGCAGCGGAAAGACGGCACCCACCGGCAGCTTCAGCACCTGCGCCTCGCTGCGCGTGACGATGTGAACACCAACGCGAAAGCCATCGCCCAGCGCGGCCCACTGCGCGCGCGGGCTGTTGATGTCGATGACCACGTTCACACGCTGCTCTTCCACGCCCAGCGCCGACACCTTGGTGAAGGCGGCCGGTTCGACCCGGCGCACCTGGCCCTGCAGCACGCCGGGGCCGCCCCAACGTTCGATGCGCACCAACGCGCCCGGCAGCGCCTGCAGCGCGTCGGTGGTCAGCAGCTCGGCCACGATCTCGAGCCGGCTGATGTCGCCGATGTCCAGCAAGGGCGCGCCCGGCAACACCGGGCCTTCACTGGCCACATGCACCTTCAGCACGCGGCCGGCCACTGGTGCACGCAGCATCACGGCCGGGCTGGCGCCGGCCGGGCCACGCTGCAGGTTCAGCACCACGCGCGCCTGCTCCAGGTCGTGGCGGGCGATCTGCTGGCCATCGAGTGCCGCCTCCACGTCCTTCTGCGCGGCCTGCACCGCCAGCCGGTCGCTGCTCAGCTTGGTCGGTGCGATGAAGCCCTGCGCAGCCAGCTGCTCGCTGCGCCGAAGGTCGTCGCGCGCGCGCTCCAGCGCCACACGCGCCGCCGCCACACGCGTGCCGGCCTGCTGCAGCGCGGCCTCGCTGCCCTGCACCCGGGCCAGCTGCTCGCGGCGGCTGCGTTCGTCCAGCAAGGGCGTCATCAGCGGCTGCAGGCTGGCCACGGTGTCGCCGGCCTTGACGGCGTCACCTTCGCGCAGCGTGATGCGCGCCAGCCGCCCGGCCAGAGGCGCCGAGACCTGGTAACGCTCGGCCAGCCGCGTGCGGCCATCTTCGTCGATGGTGGTCTCGAACGGGCCTTGCACGGCCAGCGCGGTTTCCACCTCCAGCGGGCGCGGGGCAAAGGCCCAGGCCAAGATGGCCAGCAGCGCCGCGCCGGCCAGCACGCTCAGGATCAGGGTCGATCGCTTCATCATCGATGTCGTCGTTTCATTCTCGGGTCTTCAGGGCCGCCACCATGTCCAGCGCGTCGATGCGCCGGCGCACCACCAGGGCGCTGGCCAGCGCCGCCGCCAGCACGCACAGGCCGGCCCAGACGTAGGTGCGAGGCTGGATCACGATCGGAAACTGGAACTGGTCGGTGGCCATCGCGCCGGCCAGGCCGTGCACCAGGCCCAGGCCGAGCAGCATGCCCAGCGGCAGCGCCAGCGCGATCGACAGCGCCATCTCGCCCAGCAGCAGTGCCGACACCTCGGCGCGCGTGAAACCCAGCACTCGCAGGCTGGCCAGCTCCCAGGTGCGCTCGGCCAGCGCGATGCGCGCGTTGTTGTAGACCACGCCGACCGCGATCACCGCGGCAAAGGAGGTCAGCACCAGGCTCATGATGCGGATGTTGCGCGCACTCACCTCCTGCATGTTGCGCAGCATGCTGGCCTTGCTGAAGGCGCCGGCCACACGCGGCATGCGGCGTGTGGCGTCCAGCAGCGCCGCTTCGGCACCACGATCCAGCGCCAGCACGAAACCGTTGGCGATGTCGCCTTCGGCCAGCGCCTGGTTCAGCGCTTCGCGCCGCATGTAGGCATTCAGCCCCATCATCTCGGGCACCAGGCGATCGACCTTCAGCTCGAGCGTGCGCACGCGGCCTTCCAGCACCTCGGCGCGCACCGTGTCGCCGACCTGCAGACCCAGCTTGCGCGCCAGGCGGTCGGTCAGCACCAGGCCGTCGCCGACCAGCGGCAGCACCCGGTTGTGCAGATCGACCACGCGGTACAGCTGAGATGCGCTGGCATAACCTTTAATCTGAACGCGCTCTTGCCGGTGGCCGTGCACCAGGTTGACCTGCACGAAGCGCGTGGCCTCAGCCTGCTTGACGCCGGGCAGTCGCAGCAGCTCGCTGCGCGCGCTGCCCGCCAGCGGGTCGAAGGTCCAGACCGAGACGTCGTTGCGCATCGCCAGGTTGAACTGGTTGTCGACGATGCTGTCGATGGCGTCACGGAAGAAGTTGCCCAGGATCACGATCGCCACCGCTGCGGCCACGCCGACGATGGCCAGCAGCGTGCGCCAGGGCCGGCGTTCCATCTGGCGCAGGATCATGCGCAGCGAGGTCGGCACCCTTCGCAGACCCAGGCGTTCGAGCAGCGTGCGCCGGTAGCGCCCGGGCGCGGGCGGCCGCATGGCCTCGGCCGGTGTCAGGCGCACGCTGGCCAGGATGGCGTTGAGCGTGCCGGCCACCGCGGTCAGCGCCGTCAGCCCGAGCCCGGTGATCACCAACGCCGGGTCCATGCGGTGCGCAAAGCTCGGGAAGCGAAAGACCTCGGCGTACAAGCCGGTCAGCGCCGTGCCCAGCAGCTTGCCCAGGCCCAGGCCCAGCAACAGCCCGATGGCGACGATCACCAGCACCAGCGCCAGGTAATGCGCGGCAATGCTGCGGTTGGCATAGCCCAGCGCCTTCAGGGCCGCGATCTGCTCGCGCTGCGTGGCCACCAGGCGCGACACCACCACGTTCAGCAGAAAGGCGGCCACCGCCAGAAAGATGCTGGGCAACAGCGTGCCCATCACGGTCTGGCCCTTGATCTCGTCGCTGAGCATCGCGTTCGAGGTCTGCTGCTCGCGGCCATTCACCTCGCGCGCGCCATACGGCGCCAGCTGGGCGCGCAGCGCAGCGATCACCGCGCGTTCATCGGCCGCCGGCGCCAGCTTGACGGCCACATGGTTGAAGGCGCCTTCCATGTCGTAGGCGGCGGCCAGTGCCTCGCGGTCGATCCAGAAGACCCCGAAGCCACGCTGGTCGGGCATGCCCCACAGGCCGGCGAAGATGTACTCGGGCGACAACGCCACGCCGGCCATCTCCAGCGTGCGCTGGCGGCCGTTGATCAGCGCCTGCAACCGTGCGCCGGGCTTGAGCCCCTGCACGGTGGCGAAGGCTTCCGACACCCAGACCGGCAGTGCGCCATCTGCGCGCGGCGGCCCGGGCGAGCCCACCGCCGCATCGGCGTTGCCGCCGCGCAGGCTGACGCGGTTCAGCCGCATCGGCTGCCGGCGATCGATGCCGATCAGCTGCCCCACCACCGGGTCGCTGCTGTTGGGCAGCGTGATGCGCACCATCGCCTCCACCGTGGGCTGCACGTCGGCCACGCCGGCGGTCTGGCGCAGCGTATCGACCAGCGACAGCGGCGCCCGCTTGAGCCCTGCGAACAGATCGGCAAAGCGCGCCTGGGCATAGAAGCGGTCGCGCGCCAGCGCCAGCGAGTCGACCGCCGACAAGGTGGTCAGAAAGCCGCCGATGCCGCTGGCCACCACCAGCGCGATGGTCAGCGCCTGGCTCCACATCTGGCGCAGATCGCGGCCGAGCTTGCGGTTCAGCGCCCGCATCACCACACCAGGTCCGCCGGCAACGCCTTGTGCGCGTTGCTGTCCACACGCTGGATGCGGCCGTCGCCCAGCACGATCACGCGGTCGGCCATGGCCGCGATGGCCGCGTTGTGCGTGATCACCAGCGCGGTGGTACCGAGCTCGCGGTTGATGCCGGCAATGGCTTCGAGCACCAGCTTGCCGGTGTGCACGTCGAGCGCCCCGGTGGGCTCGTCGCACAGCAGCACGTCGGGGCGCTTGACGATGGCGCGCGCGATCGCCACCCGCTGCTGCTCACCACCCGACAGCTGGGCCGGGAAGTGGTCACGGCGCGGCGTCAGGCCGACACGGTCGATGGCCTCGTCGATGTCCATCGGGTTGCTGGCGATGTCGGTCACCAGCTGCACGTTCTCGCGCACCGTCAGGCTGGGGATGAGGTTGTAGAACTGGAAGACGAAGCCGACATGCTCGCGCCGGTAGCGCGTGAGCTCGGCCTCGCTGGCACCGGTCAGCCGCTGCGCGCCGAAGCGAACCTCGCCGCTCGTCGGCACATCCAGCCCGCCCAGGATGTTCAGCAGCGTGCTCTTGCCGCTGCCCGAAGCCCCGAGCAGCACGATGAATTCACTGCGCCGCACCTCGAGCGAAACGTCGTGCAGGGCGACCACCTCGACCTCGCCGCTGCGGTAGACCTTGCTCAATCCCTGGACACTGAAGACGACGGCGCTGGATGACGATGCCACAAGCGATTGTGGTCAGGCCGACGCGTTCACCCTTGAGCTTGGTCAAGCGCATCGTCAACGCCGAATTCGGTGCTGAAGCTGCCCGCCTGCAGGCCCTGCTGCTGCAGCCAGCGCACCATCACCGCTTCTTCGCCATGGGTGACGATCACCCGCTGCGCCCCGGTGGCGGCGATGGCCGATTGCAGCCCCGGCCAGTCGGCGTGGTCGCTGAGCGCGAAGCCGCGGTCCGCGCCCTGGCGCCGCCGCGCCCCGCGCAGCTGCATCCAGCCACTGGCAAAGGCGTCGCCGAAGTCACCCAACGCGCCTGCGAAGGGCCCGCTGCGCACGCCCGGCGGCGCAATCACCAGCGCCCGGCGCAACAGGTTGATGTCCTTCACCTCGTCCAGCCGCAAGGTGACCGGCAGCGCCACGCCGGCGGCGCGGTAGGCCCGGTTGATCGTGTGCACCGTGTCGTGCACGACGATGGGCCCGATGCCGGCATCAACGCCGGTGAGCACGCGCTGCGCCTTGCCGAAGCTGTAGGCCAGCAGCAGGCTGGCGCGGCCGACTTCGGCATTGCCCTGCCACCAGCGGTCGATCTCGGCCATCAACTCGGCCTGCGGGCGCCAGCGGTAGACGGGCAGGCCGAAGGTCGACTCGGTGATGAAGGTGTGGCAGCGCACCGGCTCGAACGGCGTGCAGCTGGCGTTCGCATCGCCGGCACCCGACACGAAGTAGTCACCCGACGCCACCCAGACTTGACCACGGTGCTCGATGCGCACCTGCGCCGACCCCAGCACATGGCCGGCCGGGTGCAGGCTGACGGCGACGCCGTTCATGTCGATTCGCTTGCCGTAGTCCAGGGCCTGCAGGTTGATGCCACCCAGGCGCTCGCGCAGCACGCCGGCACCCGGCGCACTGCACAGATAGGCCTGGTGACCGCGCCGGGCATGGTCGGCATGGGCATGCGTGATCACTGCGCGCGGCACCGGGCGCCAGGGGTCGATGTGAAAGTCACCCTGCGGGCAGTACAGGCCCTCTGGTCGCAGGACGACCAGATCCTGAGGCTGTCGCGGCGCGACCCGATCGCCAGCCACCCGCGCCCGCTCAGGCCACGCCGCGCGGCGCCAGGAAGGTGGCCGCCGGGTCGAGCGTGGAACGCTGGCCGATGTCGGCACGGTGCTGGTCCAGCCAGCGCTCGGCGGCGCCCAGGCCCAGGCCGTGCAGGTGTTCGATGAAGCCGCGCTCGGTGTTGAGCTTGCTCGACGGATGCAGCTGCGCCAGCTGTTCTTCGTCGGCGATCATGTGCAGGCGCAGGTTCTTGTACTGGCCCTGGCCGAGCCTGCCCTGCTGCACCAGGCGCTGCACGAAGCCGATGGCGCGCATCTCGGCCATCAGGCCGGCGTTGAAGGTGATCTCGTTGATGCGATCGGCAATCTCTTCGCTGGTGTCGGGCAGGTCGGGGCGGAGCAGCGGATTGATCTTGACCAGCATCACGTCCAGCGCCGCAGTCTCGTAGATCAATGGCCAGATCGACGGATTGCCGCTGTAGCCACCGTCCCAATACGGCTGGCCGTCGATCTCGACCGCACGAAACAGTTGCGGCAGGCACGACGAGGCGAGCAGTGCATCGACGCTCAGGTCATCACGATGAAACACGCGTGGCTGCCCGCTGCGCACCGCCGTGGCGGTGACGAACAGCGACAGCGGTCCCTTGCGCAGCGCCGGCACATGCACATGACGCGCCACCACCTGGCGCAGCGGGTTGATGTCGAAGGGGTTGAACTGGTATGGGCTGAAGGCGCGCAGGAACTGCTGCGTCCAGGCCTGCCAGGGGTTCTGGTCCATGTGCAGGCCACCCAGCGCCGCCCACGCGACCCAGGGGTTGCTGGCCTGGCCATGCGGCCAGGTGACGGCCGGGTTGCCGAAGCAGCCGCCCTGCCCGGCCAGGTCGAGCCAGAAGGCACGCAAGGCGCGGCGCGCAGATTCACGGCCGCCATCGGCCCAGCCGGTGGCCATGACCGCCGCGTTCAGCGCACCGGCGCTGGTGCCCGACACGCCGTCGATGGCCAGCGTGTCGTCCTGCAGCAAGCGATCGAGCACGCCCCAGGTGAAAGCGCCATGCGAACCACCGCCCTGCAGCGCCAGGTCGAGCGGGGCATTCTTGAACTGGTTGTTGCTGCGGCGTTGGCGGCTGGTCATCGGATGCATCGAAAGCGGTGGCACCAAGCTTATCGTGGGCCGAACCCGAGATACTCGCGACATGCAACTTCAGATCCCAGCCTCCGAGCCCCTGCTGGTCGACGACCAGGCCCTGTGGCGCCTGTGGCTCGACCCGCGCGGCCGCATCGACCGCGCCACGTTCTGGCGCCACGGCGTATTTGCGTTGTCGGGCCTGGCGCTGCTGCTGCGTCTGCTGCTGGACATCGCCCGCGTGCCGGCCGAATGGGTCGACCAGGGCCTGAGCCTGTTGCTGGCGTGGCCGCTGCTGGCGATCTCGGCCAAACGCTGGCACGACCGTGACCGCCCCGCTTGGTGGGTGCTGGTGTTGCTGATCCCGGTGGCCGGCGTGCTCTGGCTGCTGCTGGACAACGGCTTCGTGCGCGGCACGCCCGGTCGCAACCGCTACGGCGACGCGCCGGCAGACGGCTGAGAGGCTGGCGCCAATCCGTCAGTACCGCCCCGTGATGCCCGCGACGCGCAGGTAGGTGGCGGCCACCCAGGCCACCACACCCCGCTGCAGCCAGCCGCGCCAGCCCTGGCGCGTCGGCACGCCACCGACTTCGGTCGACACGGCGTAGGCCGATTCGAAACGTGCGCGCAGCGCCAGCGCAAAGCCCGGGTCGCGCACGACCACGTTGGCCTCCAGGTTGAGCAGCAGTGACAGCGGGTCGATGTTGGAGCTGCCCACCGTGGCCCAGTCGTCGTCGATCACCGCCACCTTGGCGTGCAGGAAGGCCGGTGTGTACTCGTAGATGCGAATGCCTCGCGTGCACAGCTCGTCGTACAGCACATGCGCAGCCAGCGCAGCGATGCGGTAGTCGATCTTGCCCTGCAGCAACAGGCGCACCTGCACGCCGCGGCGGGCCGCCCCGCGCAGACTGCGGCGGAACGCGCGCCCTGGATAGAAATAGGGCACGGCAATGTCGACACAGCGACTGGCCGATCGAATCGCTTCGACATAGGCGCGCTCGATGGACCGGCGCTGGCTCACGTTGTCGCGCACGACGAAGGCCGCCTGCATCGGCGCCGGCGGTTCGTCCGCCAGCGGCTCGGCCTCCTTGCCGCGCAGCCGCCGCAGCAGCCGCCGCGCCTCGACCATCGGCTTGCGGCTGCTGGCCAGCGCCAGCACCTCGTCGCGCCATTGGTGCCCCAGCCGGGCCCGCGTCCACATCGCGCGCGCCGTGGTTCGTACGGCCTGCACCAGCGGTCCGCGCAGCGCCACGGCAAAGTCCAGCCGCGGCGTTTCGGTGATGCCGTGCGTGAGGTCGAGGCGGTCGTCGATGATGTTGATGCCGCCGACAAAGGCCACATCGGCGTCGACCACGCACAGCTTCTGGTGCAGCCGGCGCAGCTGGCCGGGCGTCAGCCACGACCACCAGCGTTCGAGCGGACGAAAGACCTCAAGCTCGATGCCCGGCTCGGTCAGCCACTGGCGCAGCGCCGGCAGCTGATCGTGCGAGCCGAAACCATCCACGACCACTCGCACCTTGACGCCACGCCGCGCGGCGTCCCGCAGGCCATCGGCCACCCGCCGCGCGGCGGCATCGTTGTGGAAGATGTAGGTGGCCAGCCAGACCTCGCTGCGCGCGCGGGCCATGGCGTCGAGCATGGACGGGAACAGCTGATCACCACCTTCCAGAAGTTCGATCTGGTTGCCGCCCACCAGGCGGGCCGAAGGAAGGTCGTGGCCACGGGCCAGGTGGGCGGCGAGGCTGTCGTCGCCGGTGTCCACTCAGTCGGGCTCCAGTTCGGCCACCAGGGGCAGATGGTCCGACATGCGCGCCCAGGCCATGCCGCGCGGCACCAGGGTCGAGCGGCAACTGAGCCCGCGCAGGTAGAAACGGTCGAGCGCGAACACCGGCATCCGCGATGGAAAAGTCAGGTGGCGGCCGGTCTGGGGCGGACGCGCGCGCCACAGTCCCACATCGGCCATCGGGCCGTCGAGCTTTTCGCCCCAGTCGTTGAAATCACCGGCCACCACCAGCATCTCGTGGCGCGGCACCTTGGCGTCGATGAAGGCCGCCAGGCGCTGCACCTGGCGCATGCGACTGGCATGCGCCAGCCCGAAGTGCACCACCACGGCGTGCACCGTGTTGCCGTTCCACTGCACTGGCACGTGCAGCAGGCCACGCTGCTCGAAACGGTGGTCGCTGACATCGTGATGCCCCACGTCACCCAGCGGCCAGCGTGCCAGCAAGGCATTGCCATGTTCACCATGCCGGGTGACGGCATTGGTGCGGTAGGCCACGTCGTAACCCATCGGCGCCAGGAAGTCGGCCTGCCCCTGCTCGGGCCAGCCGAACGAGGTGCGGTCGAATTGCATCGCATGCCCCTTGTGATACAGGTGCACCTCTTGCAGAAACACCATGTCGGCGTCCAGCGCCTCGACCGCCAGGCCCAGGTTGTGGATCTCCAGGCGCTTGTTCGGCCCCATGCCGCGCACACCCTTGTGGATGTTGTAGGTGGCCACGCGCAGGCCGCCCACGCCGGTGAAGGGTGGCAGCAAGGTGGTCTGCAGCGGCCCGCGGCGGGTTACCACAGCGGCCCCTTGGGCAGGTGCTGCGGCAGCTGGCGAATGGCCTCGGCGTTGCTGGACGAAAAGCAGCGCTCGGCAGCCTGCGGCCAGGGCAGCCACTGGTAGGCCAGGTGTTCTCGCGGATTCAGCGTCACCGGTGTGGCCGCGGGCACGGTCAGTCCGAACACCTGTTCGGTGTTGCGCGTGACGCCCGGCGCATAGCGGTGGCGCCAAACGGGGTAGATCTCATACACGTTCTGCATGGCCCAGTCGCACAGCGTGCCCCCGGTGATGCCGGTCTCTTCGGCCACTTCGCGGCGCGCGGTCACGTCCAGCGCTTCGTCCTCGCGGTCGAGCGAGCCGGTCACGCTCTGCCAGAAGCCAGGCTTGTCGGCACGCTCGATCAGCAGCACCTCGAGCGCCGGGGTGTGGATCACCACCAGCACCGAACGCGGGATCTTGTAGGGTTTGTCCATCGGATATCAGCCCGCCCGGCGCCGGCGCACCGCCTGCGCCAGGCCACGCAGCAGCGGCTCGGTGTCGTGCCAGGCGATGCAGGCATCGGTGATCGACACCCCGGCGGTCAGACGCTGGCCCGCCACCAGGTCCTGTCGGCCCTCGTGCAAATGGCTCTCGATCATCACGCCGGTGATTCGACGTTCGCCTTGTTCGATCTGGCGCGCGATGTCGGCCGCCACCTCGATCTGCCGGCGATGCTGCTTGGCCGAGTTGGCATGCGAGCAATCGATCATCACCTGCTCGCGCAGACCGGCCTTGCGCAGCACGGCGCAAGCCGCTTCGACCTGGTCGGCTGAATAGTTGGGCGCCTTGCCGCCACGCAGGATGACATGGCCGTCGGGGTTGCCGCGCGTCTCGAAGATCGCTGCGGTGCCCATCTTGGTCATGCCCATGAACGAGTGCGCCGCACGTGCCGCCTGCACGGCGTCGGCGGCGATCTGGACGCTGCCGTCGGTGCCATTCTTGAAGCCGACCGGGCAGCTCAGGCCGCTGGCCAGCTGGCGGTGGCTCTGGCTTTCGGTGGTGCGCGCGCCGATCGCGCCCCAGGCGATGAGGTCGCTGATGTATTGCGGCGACAGCAGGTCCAGAAACTCGGTGGCCGCCGGCAGACCCAGGCTCGACACCTCCAGCAGCAGTTCGCGCGCGCGCCGCAGGCCCTCGTTGATGCGAAAGCTGCCGTCGAGCCGCGGGTCGTTGATGTAGCCCTTCCAGCCCACCGTGGTGCGAGGCTTCTCGAAATAGACGCGCATCACCAGCAGCAGCTCATCGACCAGCTCGTCGGCCAGCGGCTTCAGCCGCCGCGCGTAGGCAATGGCCGCGTCGTGATCGTGGATCGAACAGGGGCCGACAACGGCCACCAGCCGGTCGTCGCGCCCCTGCAGAACCGCGCCGATGGCCTGCCGGCGGCCTTCGACCAGGGCTTCGACCGCCGGCGTGACGGGCAGGTCTTCGAGCAGCAGCGCCGGTGACACCAGCGCACGCACGGCGGCGATGCGCACGTCGTCGATGCGCGTGGTGTCCTGCGTGGCTTGCTGCAGCGGTTCGTCAGCGGTCGGGTGCATGCGTCCTTGGTTCTTTCCAGGCCCATGAAAAAGGGGGGTTGACCAGTTTAGCCAACCCCTTCTGCCCCGCCGGTTCTTCGGGTATCAGGCCTGTGCCGAGGGATTGCGCAGCCGGATGTGAAGCTCACGCAGTTGCTCTTCGTCGACCTGGCTGGGTGCGCCGGTGAGCAGGCATTGCGCACGCTGCGTCTTCGGGAAGGCGATCACGTCGCGGATGCTCTCGGCCTTGGTCATCATCGTGACCAGACGGTCGAGCCCGAAGGCCAGGCCACCATGCGGCGGTGCGCCGTACTGCAGCGCGTCGAGCAGGAAGCCGAACTTGACTTGTGCATCCTCGGCCGAGATGTTCAGCGCCTTGAAGACCTTGCTCTGCACCTCGGCACGGTGGATCCGCACCGAGCCGCCGCCGAGCTCCCAACCGTTGAGCACCATGTCGTAGGCCTTGGCCACGCAGGCCCCGGGGTCGGTGTCCATCAGGTCCTCGTGCCCGTCCTTGGGCGCGGTGAACGGGTGGTGCACCGCGTTCCAGCGACCGGCTTCCTCATCGTGCTCGAACATCGGGAAGTCGACCACCCACAACGGGGCCCAGACGTCATCGAACAGGCCATGCGTGCGCCCGAATTCGCTGTGACCGATCTTCACGCGCAGGGCGCCCAGCGCGTCGTTGACGACCTTGGCCTTGTCGGCGCCGAAGAAGATCAGGTCACCATTGCCCGCGCCAGTGCGGGCCAGGATCTCGGCGATGGCCGCGTCGTGCAGGTTCTTCACGATCGGGCTCTGCAACCCTTCGCGGCCACGGCCAGCGTCGTTGACCTTGATCCAGGCCAGACCCTTGGCGCCATAGATCTTGACGAACTCGGTGTAGGCGTCGATCTCGCTGCGCGACATCTCGCTGCCACCCGGCACGCGCAGCGCCGCCACGCGCCCGCCCTTCATCAGCGCCGGGCCCGAGAAGACCTTGAAATCGACATCCTTCATCAGCGCGGTCAGCTCGGTGAACTCGAGCTTGACGCGCAGGTCAGGCTTGTCCGAGCCATAGCGGTGCATCGCCTCGGCATAGCTCAGCAGGCCGTAGACCGGCAGCTCGACGCCCAGCGCCTTGCGGAACACGGTGCGCACCATGCCCTCGGTGATGGCGCGGATCTCTTCCTCGTTCAGGAACGAGGTCTCGATGTCGATCTGCGTGAACTCGGGCTGGCGATCGGCGCGCAGGTCCTCGTCACGAAAGCACTTCGTGATCTGGTAGTAGCGGTCGAAGCCAGACACCATCAGCAGCTGCTTGAACAGCTGCGGGCTCTGTGGCAGCGCAAAGAAGTTGCCGTCGTGCACGCGGCTGGGCACGAGGTAGTCGCGCGCGCCCTCGGGCGTGCTCTTGGTCAGCATCGGCGTCTCGATGTCGACGAAACCCTGCTCGTCGAGGTACTTGCGCACCTCCATCGTGACGCGGTAGCGCAGCATCAGGTTCTTCTGCATCTGCGGGCGGCGCAGGTCGAGCACGCGGTGCGTCAGGCGCACCGTTTCCGACAGGTTGTCGTCGTCGAGCTGGAACGGCGGCGTGACGCTGGGGTTCAGCACCTCGAGCGCGTGGCACAGCACCTCGACCTTGCCGCTGGTGAGGTTGCTGTTCTCGGTGCCGGCCGGGCGCGACCGCACCAGACCTACCACCTTCAGGCAGAACTCGTTACGCACGCTTTCGGCGGTGCCGAACATCTCGGCGCGGTCTGGGTCGCAGACGATCTGCACCAGGCCCTCACGGTCGCGCAGGTCGACAAAGATCACACCGCCATGGTCGCGGCGACGATGGGCCCAGCCCATCAGGGTCACGGTCTGGCCCATCAGCGTTTCGCTGACCAGGCCGCAGTAGGTCGTTCTCATCGGATCACTCCTGGGCGTTCGGCCCGAGCCTGCACGCTGGCAGGCCACGGACATCGGGAAATGGGGGGGACGGGGCATTGAGCGGGCTGTGTCTCGAGCCCTGAGGACTGGCCGTTCGCCGGACGGGCCAGCCCGGTCAATTTCGAGCGGCCGCCACCTTCGCGACGGGCGCAGCCACCACACCCATCGAGATCACGTACTTCAGCGCCTCGTCCACGCTCATCTGCAGCGCCACCACGTCGGCGCGCGGCATCATGAGGAAAAAACCCGAGGTCGGGTTGGGCGTGGTCGGCACGTACACGCTGACGAGTTCGCCCGGCAGCTTGCCGGACACTTCACCACTGGGCTGGCCGGTGACGAAGGCGATGGTCCAGGCACCCGGTCGCGGGTACTGCACCAGCACCGCCTCTCGAAAGGCGTTGCCATTGCTCGAGAACAAGGTGTCAGAGACCTGCTTGACCGAGCTGTAGATCGACTTGACGATCGGGATCTTGTGCATCACCCGGTCCCACTGGCGAAACCACCACTGGCCGAAGATGTTGGTGACGAACACGCCGGTGAGGATCAGCCCAACGCACAACACCAGCACGCCCAGACCCGGCATGTGCCGAAGGGCCTCGAAGGCCACGCTGGTCGACGCCGGCAGCACCGCCTGCATCGCGCTCAGCAGCGCGAAGAACACGCTGTCGAAGACCGACAGCAGCCAGCTCAGCACCCACACCGTGATCGCCAGCGGCAGCCAGACCAGCAGGCCGGCGATCAGATACTTCTTCACGCTGTGCACCCCGGCGCCGGTTCAGCCACCACCGCTACTGCCACCACTGCCACCTGAGGGTGGACGCGCGGGGGCAGAAGCGGGGGCAGGAGCGGGTGCGGCCACAGGCGCCGCCGCCGCAGGGGCAGGACTGGCCGCATCGGTCGGCTTGGCCGGCTTCGCCTCGGAAGCCGCCGGCGCCTTGGCGTCGACCGCCTTGTCGTCCTGCGCCACCTTGTCGTCCTTGCCCTCCTTGCCGCCAGCGGCGTTGCCACCGCGGAAGTCGGTCACGTACCAGCCCGATCCCTTGAGCTGGAAACCGGCAGCGGTGACCTGCTTGGCATAGGTCGACGCGCCACAGGCCGGACACACGGTCAGCAGCGGGTCGGAGATCTTCTGCAGCACGTCCTGTGCGTGTCCGCAGGAGGTGCAGCGGTACGCGTAGATCGGCATGGCGTGGGTTCTCGCGGTTTCAGCAACTCAGGAAATCGGACTGGCCCGCCGAGGCCCGGGTACAAGGCCAGGGCATCGTCTAAGCCTGCAAAACCCTCGATTATACGGTTCAGAGCTGCATGACGATGCGGACCACCAGTACGCCGGCGACGAAGCCGATGGCCCCGAACAGCACCGCCTGCAGCAGCCGGTTGCTGCGCCGCTGTTCCAGCAGCAGCGCACGCAGCAGGGCGCTGTCGGCATCGGCGCGGTTGCGCGGCTGCAGCCGCTGATGCAGCAGGCGCGGCAGCTCGGGCAGCAGCTGTGCATAGCGTGGCGCCTCGCGCTGCAGACGCTGCAGCAGGCCACGCCAGCCGATCTGGTCGTTCATCCAGCGCTCGAGAAAGGGCTTGGCCGTGGTCCACAGGTCGAGCTCGGGGTCGAGCTGGCGACCGAGCCCCTCGACGTTGAGCAGCGTCTTCTGCAGCAGCACCAGCTGCGGCTGGATTTCGACGTTGAAGCGGCGCGAGGTCTGGAACAGCCGCATCAGCACCTGGCCCAGCGAGATGTCCTTCAGCGGTCGATCGAAATGCGGCTCGCAGACCGCGCGGATCGCACCTTCGAGCGCATCGACGCGCGTGTTCGGCGGCACCCAGCCGCTTTCCACGTGCAATTCGGCCACACGCTTGTAATCGCGACGGAAGAAGGCGATGAAGTTCTGTGCCAGGTATTCCTTGTCGGTCTCGGTCAGCGTGCCGATGATGCCGAAATCGAGTGCGATGTAGCGACCGAAGGTCGCAGGATCCAGGCTGACCTGGATGTTGCCCGGGTGCATGTCGGCATGGAAAAAACCGTCGCGAAAGACCTGGGTAAAGAAGATCGTGACGCCGTCGCGCGACAGTTTCTTGAAGTCGACGCCGGCGTCGCGCAGACGCTGCAACTGGCCGATCGGCACGCCCTTCATGCGCTCCATCACCAGCACCGTCGAAGTGCACAAGGGCCACACCATCTCGGGCACCAGAACCAGGTTCAGGCCGCTCATGTTGCGCCGCAGCTGCGCGGCATTGGCGGCTTCGCGCACGAGATCGAGCTCGTCGTGCAGGTAGCCGTCGAATTCAGCCACCACCTCACGGGGCTTCAGCCGCTTGCCGTCGACCGACAGCCGCTCGACCCAGCGCGCCAGCTGGTGCAGCAGCGCCAGATCGCCCTCGATGACGTCGAGCATGCCGGGCCGCAACACTTTCACCGCCACCTCGCGGCCGCCCTTGAGCGTGGCGAAATGCACCTGCGCAATCGACGCACTGGCCACCGCCTCGGCGTCGAAACTGGCAAACACCTCTTCCAGCGATCGGCCGTAGGCCTTCTCGACCAGATGCCGCGCCACGGCCGCCGGAAACGGCGGCACCCGATCCTGCAACAGCGCCAGCTCGTCGGCCAGGTCCAGCGGCAGCAGGTCGCGCCGCGTCGACAGCACCTGCCCGAACTTGACGAAGATCGGCCCCAGGCGTTCGCAGGCCCGGCGCAGCCTGACGCCGCGCGGTTCGTCGAGCCGGCGACCTACGGTGACCAGCCGCACCAGCGCACGCACCCAGCGCTGACGGAAGCCCGACAACGCCACCTCGTCGAGCCCGAAGCGCAGGACGGTGAAGACGATGAAGCTGAGCCGGAACAGTTGCCGCATCAGGCTGACCCGGCCGCCTCAAACGCCCTGACGGGTCTGCCAGCGCTCGCGCACCGAGGCCATGCCCTGCAACGCCGCGTGCAGGCCGCGGGCCAGGCCCGACCCGGCCCGATGCAACGCTGCGGCCACCGGCGCCGGGAACACACGCTCGAGATCGGCCGCAGCGTCCCAACGCAGGTTCTGCATCAACCAGTTCACATCAGTAGCCAGCTGCGCGTCACCCGACACCTCGACCGGCGGCAACTGTCCAGCCGCCAATCCGCTGGCCAGGCGCAGCGGGTCGTCGGCACGCAGCGACAGGCGCAAGGCCGGGGTGTGCAGGAGTTCGGGCCCCGTCCATTCCAGCAGCCCGGCCGGCGTGATCTGCCAGGCCAGACCGGGTGCCGGCGGCAGCCAGCGCGGCCAGCCCTCGATGTCGATCTGCACGGTCTTGCCGACGTGCGGCAGCAGGCGCTGCACGGCCTGCGGCTCGCCCCCGAGCACATGGTTGACCAGCAGGGTCAGGCGCGCCATCAGGGCCGGGGCGAACATCTGGTGCAAGGTATGCAGCATCGCACGATTGTAGGCAGGGGGCCCACGACGACACAGGTCCCGGTGCGTCCGCACGCCGACGGTCGAACACAATCGCCGGGTTTTGCCTGCAGGGCCCGGCGGCGGGCACCTTCAGGCCCGCAAACAGAGCCCCATCGGCGCTACCTCATGCCCACCATCCTTCTCACCGGCGCCAGCGGCTATATCGGCTCACACACCTGGCTGGCCCTGAACGCGGCGGGCTATGACGTCATCGGTCTGGACAACTTCTGCAACAGCTCGCCGCGCGTACTCGACCGTCTGGCCACGCTGCTGGGCCGACCGACCGTGTTCGAACAGGCCGATGTCTGCGACGCGGCCGCGCTGGATGCGGTGTTCAGCCGCCATCACATCGACGCCGTCGTTCACTTTGCCGCGCTGAAGGCGGTGGGCGAATCGACGACACAGCCCCTGGCCTACTACGGCAACAACCTCGGCGGGCTGGTACAGCTGTGCAAGGTGATGCAGTCGCACGCCGTGCATCGCTTCGTGTTCAGCTCCAGCGCCACCGTCTATGGCGACCCGAAGTCGCTGCCGATCACCGAAACGGCGGACTTGTCGGCCACCAACCCCTATGGCCAGACCAAGCTGATGGGTGAAACCATCCTGAACGACCTGGCGCGTGCCGATGCGTCATGGCAGACCGCCTGCCTGCGCTACTTCAATCCGGTGGGCGCGCACGACAGCGGTCTGATCGGCGAAGACCCGCGCGGCACACCCAACAACCTGATGCCCTACGTGGCCCAGGTGGCAGTGGGCCGACGCAGCGAACTGCTGGTCTACGGCAACGACTACGCCACACCCGACGGCACCGGCGTGCGCGACTACATCCATGTCTGTGACCTTGCCGAAGGCCATGTGGCCGCCCTGCGGCACCTGTTCGACAGCGCCGGCTCGTTGACCGTCAACCTGGGCACCGGCACCGGGCACAGCGTGCTCGACGTGGTCAGTGCGTATGCGCTGGCCAGCGGACGCAAGATCCCCTACCGCATCGTCGCGCGCCGGCCTGGCGACGTGGCCTCGTGCTGGGCCGACCCAGCGCTGGCGGCGCGCTTGCTGGACTGGCGCGCACACCACGACCTGGGGCGCATGTGCGCCGACAGCTGGCGCTGGCAACAGCTCAACCCCCAAGGATTCGACACATGAAAATCCCTGTGCTTCCAGTCATCATGGCCGGCGGTTCCGGCACGCGACTGTGGCCCTTGTCGCGTGCGGGCTACCCCAAGCAGTTTCTCGTGCTGTCGGGCCAGCGCAGCCTGTTTCAGCAGGCCGTGACTCGGCTGCAGGATCTGGCCGACGAGCAGCTGGCGCTCACCGCCCCTCTCATCGTCGGCAACGAGGAACATCGCTTCCTGGTGCTGGACCAGTTGCGCGAAGCCGGCATCGTGCCGGCCGCGGTGCTGCTCGAGCCGCTGGGCCGCAACACGGCGCCGGCGCTGACCCTGGCCGCCTTGCAGGCAACGGCAGCGGGCGACGACCCGGTGCTGGTGGTCACCGCGGCCGACCAGTCCGTGACCCGGCCCGAGGCCTTCAACCAGTCGCTGCGGCGCGCCATCGCGGTGGCCGCCGCAGGGGGTATCACGATCCTGGGGGTCGCGCCCGACCGGCCTGAAACGGGCTTTGGCTACATCCGCGCCGAAGTTGAAAGTGGCGGCGGTGAAGCCCGCGTGCAGCAGTTTGTCGAGAAACCCGATCTGGCCACCGCCGAAGGCTACCTGGCCGACGGCCACTACTACTGGAACGCCGGCCTGTTCGTGCTGCGCGCATCCACCTGGTTGGCGGCGCTGCAACGCTTTCGGCCCGACATCGTCGCCGCCTGCCAGGCCGCGTGGTTGCCGCGCAGCACCGACGCCTTGTTCGTGCGTCCGGGAAGGGCCGAATTTGCTGCCGTGCCGGCCGAGTCGGTCGACTACGCGGTGATGGAGCGCTGCCCCGGCAGCGACTTCGACATCCGCATGGTCGAGCTCGATGCCGGCTGGAACGACCTGGGCGCCTGGGAGGCTGTGTGGCAGGTGGCCGACAAGGACGCGGCGGGCAACGCCAGCGTCGGTGACGCCATCGTCAACGACAGCCGCAACACGCTGGTGCATGCCACCAGCCGCCTGGTCAGTGCCGTCGGCCTGGACAACGTGGTGATCGTCGAAACCCCAGACGCCGTGCTGGTGGCCGACCGCGCGCGCAGCCAGGACGTGAAGAAGATCGTGCAGCAACTCGGTGCCGAGCATCGTGGCGAACACACGCTGCACCGCAAGGTGCACCGGCCCTGGGGCTGGTATGACAGCATCGATCACGGCCCGCGCCACCAGGTCAAGCGCATCATGGTCAAGCCCGGTGCTTCGCTGAGCCTGCAGATGCACCACCACCGGGCCGAGCACTGGATCGTCGTCTCGGGCACAGCCGAAGTGACCAACGGCGACCAGGTGACGCTGCTGGCCGAAAATCAGAGCACCTACATTCCGCTCGGTCAGACCCATCGCCTGGCCAACCCGGGCAAGGTGCCGCTGGAAATCATCGAAGTACAGTCAGGCAGCTACCTGGGCGAAGACGACATCGTGCGTTTCGAGGACACCTATGGCCGGGAATGACGCGTGTGCCCTTACGAGGCGCTTTAGGTCCCACATCAGTCATCGGACGCAAGCCATCGCATGAGCATTCTCGTCACCGGCGGTGCCGGCTTCATCGGCAGCAACTTCGTGCTCGACTGGCTGAACGCCAGCGACGAGCCGGTGGTCAACCTCGACGCGCTGACCTATGCCGGCAACCTGCAGAACCTGGCCACGCTGCAGGGTGATGCGCGCCATGTCTTCGTGCGGGGCGACATCTGCGACCGTGCGCTGCTCGATCG
>Ga0138256_10000682_pt1 | contig 36548 bp, 33 predicted proteins | sample KNB2016incub_MG_FD_105486 | JGI IMG/M metagenome (GOLD analysis project Ga0138256, IMG submission 105486) | Active sludge microbial communities from wastewater in Klosterneuburg, Austria - KNB2014incub_MG | ecosystem: Engineered > WWTP > Activated sludge > Unclassified | place: Austria... | reverse complement strand
ACCCGTTGCTACAAGAAGCAGTACAAAATTTACCCAAAAGAAATTGGCTTTATTTTCATATCCATCCCATAGGGTAGCCAATAGCCCGGATAATTTATTACCAATGGAAGTAGATAAAAACCAGCCTCCCATCATAAGAGAAGTGATGCGTGCCGGGCTTAATTTTGATACCAGTGAAAGGCCCATGGGGCTTAAAAGCAACTCGCCCAGGGTGATAACGCCATAAGAAAAGATCAGCCATAAAACACTTGCTTTTTCTGCACCATTATTACTCATTTTAGCTGCGCCTACCATCACCAAAACAGATAGGGCAGATATGAGTAAGCCAAAAGCAATTTTTGTTGCAGTACTGGGTTCTTTCTGCTTTCTTCGTAAAAAAGAAAAGAATGCAAGTACCAGTGGCGTTAATAAAATTACCCAGGCAGGATTTATGGATTGGCTAAGCGGGGTACTCCATAAAGTAGCTTTCCCGCCTTGCTGGGGTAGCGCTTCGGGTTTCACATTTTTAAAATATACCGGGTAATCGTATTCTTTTATCACACTGCCGGTAGTGGTTTTTTGTAACCTAAACTGGTTGTCGTATTTCTCTACACTATCTTTTATATAAGGCATATCAGCGGCTAATTTTACACTTCGCAATACATTGCCCGCTGTTCCTTCTACGTGCCGGTTGGTATAACTTTCTGCCCAAATAGTGAGTGCCGTACCATTTTGTTTAAACACAGCCCAAAACATTATCACGGCTGCAAAAATGGCTAAGAGGGCTGCTATCGGCCGCTTTTCATCTGCCTCAGCTTTAAAGTATAATGTTGCAAAAAAATAAATTACCGGGATGCAGGCAAAAATAAAAGCATCATTGCTGTCACTTTTAAAAATATTTCCCGGTATTAGCCAGCCTACAATTCCGGCCAGTATGGAAGGGACTAAAATAGTTAATACAATTTTTCCAAAAGGCATATCAGCCTTGCTCATAGGTTTTAAAACATCGGCATGGCGGTAATGCCGGGTACCTGTAATAAAAGTGATTACACCGATAAACATACCGATGCCCGCAGCTATAAAAGCATACTTCCAGCCCCATACAATAATGATTGCAGCGCTGAAAAAATTACAAATAAATGCGCCCACATTAATACCCATGTAAAAAATATTATAGCCATCATCTTTCCTGTCAATAAATTGGGGAGTAGAATACAGGTTGCCTAAGAGGGTACTGATATTGGGTTTAAAAAATCCATTCCCAATAATTACCAGTGTCATGCTGATATATAACATAGGGAGGCTATGTATTGCCATTAAGCAATAGCCTGCACCCATCATAATGCCACCTGTAATTATTGATTTGCGATACCCAAAATACCGGTCGGCCAGCAAGCCGCCTAAAAAAGGTGTGAGAAAAACCAATGCAATGAAAGTACCATAGAGGTCAGATGCTTCCGCATTCGTCATGGCAAATCCCTGTTCTACATTTTTTAGATACAGTAAGAAAATACCGATCATCAAATAATAACCAAATCGCTCCCACATTTCACTAAAAAAAAGATAAGGCAGGGCTTTGGGATGTTTGGCAGGCATGGCAGTGTTTTGTTTGCCCTCAAGATAAAAGAAATATTGGAATAAAAAATATCTACGTTTTGTTATTGCAGGGTGATATAAGGTTTTAGTTTTTCATACACATCGTCCGTTAAAATCATTATTTTTTTAAGGTCTTCTACCTGCTTGTAATTACCATGTTGCAAACGAAAATTTACAATTACATTGGCTAATTGATAACGTATGTATGGGTGCGTTTTAAGTTCATCCGTTGTGGCTGCATTAATATTTAATTTTTTGATACTTCCATCGGTAACAAATAAGTAAGGTTTTATTTTTTGAAATGTACTGTCCGGCAAACCATAGGTTTCGGCAATTTGTTCTACTGCATAAAAACCGCCAAGCCGTTCTCTAAAATTTACAATACGCCGGGCATAGCCACTTCCAATACCGGGCAATGCAATAAAAATGCTGGTATCGGCCAAATTGATATCAACTTTTTGATAGGTTTTCTTTTCCCATTTTTGGTATGGCTTCTTTTCATAAGCAGGATAATTATTTTTGCCGTAACCATTGTCTTTTGCTGCAATGCGTACATAGGGTAATAGCCTTTCCACATCAATTTTTGATAAACCCCATATTTTACTGATATCTTCAGGTGCATTAAAATGGCCGCCCTTGCTTACATATTTTTGAATGGTAAGCGCTGTCTTTTCTTTTATACCCAGTTTTATCCAATCCCCGGTATTTGCCGTGTTGGGATCAAAATAAAAAAGAGATGCCGGCATCGGGATATTATTTTCATCAACTCTATTCTTTGTGTAGTGATGAGCGCTATCATTTGCATAATTTATTTGTTCGGAAAAATTATTTTGCTTTTTAAATGTGCTGATTAATTTTTCTTCTTCTTTCTGTAAAACCATTTTTGGTAAAATAGCGGCATACACAAAAGGGAACGCACTGCACAATAATATAAATGCAAGCAAAAATATAGTGCCTGATCTTTCCTTTGCGGTGAAATATAAAAAATGTTGTAGGGTACGTGCCAACTTTTTTATCCTAAAATTACATTGGAGTAACCCGCTTTACCAATACTTATAAAGGAGAATTTATAATGTTATAACAGCGAAAGAAATTAAGAGAATAACCCCGGTAAGTTTGACTGCCCCGGCCTTTTTTTATTCAGGTGGTTGTATGCTTTATCGGTTACTTCCCTGCCCCTGGCAGTGCGAACAATAAAACCTTCTTGTATTAAAAATGGTTCATACACTTCTTCCAGTGTACCGGTTTCTTCACCCACTGCAGTAGCAATAGTGGTGATGCCAACCGGCCCCCCTTTGAACTTATCAATAATGGTTAGTAAAATTTTATTATCCATTTCATCAAGGCCATAGGTATCTACCTGTAATGCATGTAGGGCATGTTCGGTAATTGCAAAATCAATCACACCATTTCCTAAAACCTGTGCAAAATCTCTTACACGCCTTAAAAGCCCATTTGCAATACGGGGCGTACCCCTGCTGCGGCGGGCAATTTCTGCGGCAGCATCACTTGTAATTTTCGTACCTAAAATATTTGCACTTCGTAGCAGTATTTGTTCTAAAGTACCGGCTTGATAATATTCTAAACGATTTTTAATGGCAAACCGGCTAAGCAAGGGGGCCGATAATAATCCACTGCGGGTAGTAGCACCCACTAAGGTAAATGGGTTTAGGTTTAGTTGTACCGATCTTGCATTGGGGCCACTGTCTATCATGATATCAATCCTAAAATCTTCCATGGCAGCGTAAAGATATTCCTCTACAACCGTACTCAGGCGATGTATTTCATCTATAAAAAGTACATCATTGGGTTCCAGATTTGTTAATAACCCCGCCAGGTCGCCTGGTTTTTCTATCACCGGTCCACTGGTCTCTTTTATATTCACACCCATTTCATTGGCAACAATGCGGCTCAGGGTAGTTTTACCCAACCCCGGCGGCCCGTGAAAAAGGATATGGTCCAAAGCTTCACCCCGCATTTTACTGGCTTTAATAAAAATGCTGAGGTTATCTATAATTTGTTGCTGGCCGTTAAACTGGTCAATAGCAGCCGGCCGGATATTATTTTCAAACTCTTTTTCTGCAGCACTTAATTTTTCTGTTTGCTTATTTAAATTGGGATTGGCCATGGAGTAAAGTTAATAAATGCCACACGATTTAAAATGAATGATCCTGTATAATCATGAGCAAAAAAAATCTCCCGAAAAACCGGGAGATCAAATTCATATTTAGAAAAAACTATTTTGCTTTTACATTTACTGAAACCCTGCGATTTTGAGCTTTTCCTTCGGCTGTTGCATTATCTGCAAGCGGGTATTGAGACCCATATCCATCTGAACCTACAATGCTGGCTGCCGGGGCGCCTAATTCCACAATTTTTTTAGCAACCGCTGCTGCCCTGTTTTTAGAAAGGGTTACATTATTTGCTTCATCACCGGTATTATCTGTATATCCTCCTACTTTAAACCTGGCATTGGGAAATGCTTTAGCAATTGCTACCATATTTTTTAACTGTGCAAGCGAGGCATCTGTAATAGTAGAGCTTCCGGTATTAAAACGAACATTTGTAAACTCAAACCAATTTCCTTTAGCAGTATCTACCGCATCATTGCTTTGTAAGAAATGAACCAATTTTGCTTCGGTACTATTTTCACCCACTTCTAATGTAACGCCATCAGGTAATTTTATGGAGCTGATATTACCCAGGTTATATTCCCAGTTTCCCAGGCTGTCTAATGCGCCCATAACAGAAGCAGTAGTGGTAGTTGCAGTTGAGGTGGGCATAGTATGTAGAGTGGTATCCTGGTTTGCTGCCGTTTCTTTTTTATTGCACCCATCTTTAAAGAAGTAAAGGGCCGCTGCTGCCAATGCAATTAAAAGAAAGATAGGTACCAACCAGCCTAAGCCGGAACTACTTCCTTCTGCTTCGGGCTGTACCGTATGGGCTGCCTGTTGTACATTTTTAACCGTTGTGCTTTGAGATTCACCAAAAATGGAACCGAGGCTAAAGCCTGCCGGTACGGCTGCTTTTACGCTGTCTTTTTGGTCGCCCAACCAGGATGAAAGCGAAGATGCGTTTAAGTTATTGGTAGAGGCATGCTTCCCAATAAGCGATAACACAGCAGGAGCTACCCAGCTTAATAAGGAAGAAGCAGTAGAAGATTTTACACCAGAAAATTGAGCAATTAATGTATTGATTAAATCAGATTTATTATTAAATAAACTGCCTAAAACTCCAGGTGATGCGGCTACTTTGTTTTCACCCATCAAAGCGCCTAAATTGCTTAATGTACCTGCATTGTATTGCTCTGTTGCTAGCTGGGCAACCGTATTAGCTCCATCTGTACTGCCAGATGTGTTAATGATACTCATTAATGTAGTGGGAATAAGAGCGTGCAAAGCTTTAGAAATTCCACTTTCGTTTTCTCCCAAAGTAGTGCTTGCCTGGTTTACAAGTTCATTGCTGAAGAGTGTTTTTGCAGCATCCATTAAATTAAACGCCATGTCTTTGTGTTTTAAGTTTTAAAATATGGTTAGTTCTGCTCAAAATTTGAGGGGTATAAATGTATTATCTATTTCTGATATAGGCTAAAAAAATTAACCAGTTGCCTCTTAAACAACCATTGCGCCACTAATAGAAACAAATTCTCATTGTTTCAGATATATTTTAATTTTACCCTTATGTTTTTAAAGTCAGTGTCCCGATATTGGTTGTTTCAAATTATTGGTTGGGTAACCAGTATCCTTATGAGTGTGTTTTTTGTAACTACTTTTGGAAATCCTGTTCCCTTGTATTTTGTGAGCCTGGTGTTGGGTGTAATCTGCGGTTTGTTACTAAGCCACCTGATGCGGATGTTCATTCACCGGATGCATGTTTTAAGCCGTCCTATCAGCAAACAGGTACTTTATTTTTTCGGGCTGACGCTGTTGTTTTCTATTTTTTATGGAATCGCTGCTGAATCTATTGATTTCTTATTGCATTATAACCCCGATCGGTTGCATAAGTATTCAAGGGGTGAGCGCCTTTTCTTAAGTTGTTTTAATGCACTCTGGATATTTGGTATCTGGAATCTGATCTATTATTTATACCACTATGTAGAAAGAAACAGGAAGCAGGAAATTGATAAATTAAGATTAGAGGCATTGGTAAAATCGTTTGAATTAAAAACAATAAAATCACATATTAACCCGCATTTTATTTTTAATGCTTTAAATAGTATCCGGGCATTGGTAGATGAAAACCCAAGCCGTGCACGTACCGCCATAACTGAGTTAAGTAATATCTTGCGTAGCAGTTTGCGTGCTGAACAAATGGAAACGGTTCCTTTGCAGCAAGAATTACTCATTGTAAAAGATTACCTGGCATTAGAGCAAATGCGTTTTGAAGAGCGGTTAAAAATAGAGATGGATATTGATCCTGATACTTTACATCAACCCGTACCGCCAATGATGTTGCAAACCCTGGTAGAGAATGCCATTAAGCATGGCATCAGCAAACAAATAAATGGTGGTTTTATCAGGGTGAAATCACTTTTTGTAAACAACCATCATGAAATCATTGTAACGAATTCCGGCACCCTGGCAGCCAGTGAAAATAACATGGGTTTTGGTATTAAAAGTACTCGTGACCGCTTAAAATTAATTTACCAGGATAATGCTTATTTTGAAATAAAAAATGATACTGCGGATAGCGTAGAATCGAAACTAATCATGCCTGTTTCAGAAATTTTATAATATCATAAATATGTATAAAGCTATAATTATTGATGATGAAAGATTGGCCAGGGCCGAGTTAAAAAAGTTATTAACTGACCTGCCCGAAATAGAAGTGATAGGTGAAGCAGCCAATGCAAAAGAGGGTTTAGAACGTATTGAGGAGCTAAACCCCGATTTGATTTTTTTGGACGTACAAATGCCGGGAAAAACTGGGTTTGATATGCTCCTGGAACTGGACAAGGCACCACATGTGATCTTTACCACAGCTTACGATGAGTTCGCTTTAAAAGCATTTGAGGTAAATGCACTGGATTATTTAATGAAACCTATCGTACCGCAGCGCCTGGCAGATGCATTGCAAAAATTGCACCAGGCAGAAGAGAAAGAAGCGGCAGCAGTAGGTAACAGGGGCGTACTTACAGAAAATGACCAGGTGTTTGTAAAAGATGGGGACCGTTGCTGGTTTGTGAAACTTTCTGAAGTGCGTTATTTTGAAAGTGTAGGCAATTATGCAAAAGTATATTTTGGAACACACAAACCCCTTATCTTAAAATCATTAAATGCTCTTGAAGAAAGACTGGAGGAAAAAACATTTTTCAGGGCAAACCGGAAACATATTGTAAACCTACGAATGATTGAAAAAGTAGAATCCTATTTTAATGGCGGGTTATTGCTCGATCTTAAAGGGGGCGATAAAATTGAAGTGAGCCGCCGACAGGCCGTTCGTTTTAAAGAAATGATGAGTTTATAATTTTTTTATTAAAAATTTCCCGGATGAAACTACCAGCTTTCCTGCTGCTCTTTATTTGTATTGCAGCTGCGGTACATGCGCAAGTTAAAAATATAAACAGCATCATCAACCCGGATGAAGTTTTAAAAACTGTATCCACATTGGCGGCAGATAATATGCGTGGCCGTAAAGTTTATTCCCCCGAAATTGATAGTGCAGCCCGTTTTATCGCATCTTCTTTTTCCCGGTCGGGATTGATACCTATGCAAGGGAATCGAAGTTTTTTCCAGGAATTTTATACCTGGCGTACCCATTTAATGGCCGCATCGGGCAATGCGGATGGCATTGAATTTAATTCCGATGATTTGGCTTTACTGGCAACCGATAGCCTGGTACAGTTTAATGCAAATGAAGATTTTGAGAAAATCTATATACCTGCAGGTGAATCTTTACAAATAAAGGTAGGGGAGTTGATAAAAGAAAATAAAAAGGCGATTGTTTTTATTGATACCACTCAAAAACAAATGTTTAAAAGGCTTAAGAGAATGCAACCCCAGTCATTTAATAACATACAGCCAATTTTATTTGTATTGTATAGTGGTAAACCCCTGGGGCAAATGGAATTTACAATTCACCAATCGGTACAGCAACAAAAGCTTACCAATGTAGTTGGACTGTTACCCGGTACATCTAAAAAAAATGAGTATGTAGTTTTTTCGGCACACTACGACCACCTGGGGGTGGGAAAAATAAATGAAGCGAATGATAGTATTTATAATGGTGCCAATGATGATGCTACCGGTACTACGGCTGTCATGCTATTGGCAAAATACTTTTCACAACTTCCAAAAATGGAACGCAGCATTTTATTTGTTGCATTTACAGCCGAAGAAATTGGTGGCTTTGGCTCAAGGTATTTTTCTACACAGATAGCCCCATCAAAATTAACCGCCATGTTTAATATTGAAATGATAGGAACCGAAAGTAAATGGGGAACAAACAGCGCTTATATAACCGGCTATGAAAAATCTGATTTTGGGAGTATATTACAACAGAGTTTAGCAGGTACTGATTTTCATTTTGAACCCGATCCTTATCCCAAAGAGCAATTGTTTTACCGCTCCGACAATGCAAGCTTAGCCGCTGTAGGGGTGCCTGCGCATACCATCAGTACTTCAAAAATGGATGTAGAAAAATATTATCATACACAGGGAGATGAAATCGCCACGCTGGATATTGAAAATATGACGAATATTATTCGGGCAATTGCATTAAGCAGTTCATCCATTATCCAGGGCAAACAAACACCTGCAAGAATTACTCCTTTGGAAAATGGAAAGTAAACTTTTATTTTTTTTGAGAAAACAGGGTTTATACAACTACCGGCACACTATGTACTGCTGCTGCTAATTCTTTTATTAATGAAGGATCTTTTTCAATTGCGTTACCCACTACAATCATATCGGCCCCGGCACGGCAATTTAAATATGCTTTTTCTGCTGTAGTAATACCACCACCAATAATAAGCGGTACATCAATATTTTTTGATACCTGCTGAATCATATTTTCAGTAATAGCTTTTCTGGCGCCACTGCCGGCATCCATATATATTAATTTCATGCCCAGCATTTCGCCTGCCATGGCGGTACACACGGCAATCTCAGTTTTATCGGCCGGTAGGGGTGTTGCATTACTTATATAAGAAACAGTAGTGGGGGCGCCTCCATCTATTACCATGTATCCGGTTGGCATTATTTCTAATCCGCTTTGTTTTACGGCAGTGGCGCTTACTACATGTTGCCCAATCAGTAGCTCCGGGTTGCGGCCACTAATAAGTGATAAATATAATAAGGCATCAGCATGTTTACTCACCTGCGATGGGCTGCCGGGAAAAAGTATGATAGGTATATCACTTCGTTTTTTAATCTCTAAAATACATTCGTCCATATAATTAGAAACCACTAAACTACCTCCTACTAAGAAATAATCTACCCGGGCATCGGTACATTTTTTTACCAATAAATCAATAGCAGGTGCATTCACCTTATCAGGGTCTATCAATACTGCGAAGGATTTTTTTCCTTCCTTCTTTCTTTCTGCCAGGCTGTGATAAATTTTTTGCATATTGCTAATACTTGCAAAAATGCCTATTTTTTTGTTCTTATTGAAATTTTAACGCTTATAATCCTTTTAATCATTTAGAATCCCTCGCTTTTATTGGTATTTTTGGAGCTATGCCGGATATCACACAAGAATTAAAATTTAAAACAACCCGTAGCGGCGGTAAAGGAGGACAAAATGTAAACAAGGTAGAAACCCGGGTAGATGCTTATTGGAATATTGATCAATCAGCATTACTTTCTGAAGACCAAAAAAAATTGGTGAAAGAATTGCTAGCCGTTAAGCTTACCAAAGAAGGGGTGTTAATTGTAAAAAGCCAGGCCTTTCGTACCCAATTAGAAAACCGAAATGCGGTAATTGAAAAAATAAATAAGCTTTTGCAAAAGGCATTGGTTCCCGTAAAAAAAAGAAAAGCAACCAAACCGGGTAAGGCAGCCCGGTTAAAAAGATTAGATAATAAAAAGAAATTATCAGAACTTAAACAAAGCCGCCGTAAAAAAATAGAGTAAATATGAAAAATAAAATACTCTTTTTTATGCTGATTGTTACAAGCAGCTTGTCTTCCATCGCAGATGGCCAGCAGCAGATGAATATTGTGTTTGTAAACACAGCAGATAATAAGTTAATAGTACATGATAGCATGTATCAAAATGCCTGGGGCGAAATTTATCAAATTCAGAAACTAAAATATTATATCAGTGAGGTTAAGCTTGGTACTGCTTTACCCGGCCCAGAAATTTATTTGATCAATGCATTTGGCAATGCAGGATTTACAATTCCGGCGTCAACGCATACCATTGATTCTATTTCTTTTTTAATAGGAGTAGATAGTTTGTATCATGTATCCGGCGCACAGGAAGGATCATTAGACCCTTTGAATGATATGTATTGGGCATGGAATAGCGGCTATGTAACTTTTAAGTTAGAAGGGATTGCAGAGTCTTCTCCAGCGCCGTTACATAAAATGGAACAGCATATTGGAGGATTTGCAGGAAACCAAAAAACAATGCGGCGTATCGTTTTACCTTTATTGAATGAACCTGCTACATATGATACCATTTTTATAGAAATGAATTTAGATAAATACTGGCAGGGGATACATCACATTTCGATACAGCAAAGCCCGGTACTTACGCTACCTGGTAAAGAAGCGGTTTATGCAGCAGATAATTTTTCCGGAATGTTTTCTATAAAACGGGTTTATTAGCCATGAAAAGAAATTTAAAAATATTGATCCTTGCCGGCATCCTTTTTATTTGCCTGGGTATGAATTTGCTTATTGAAAATGCGAGCCCCCCGCAGCCCATTGAATTTAAAATTCCAAAAGGCTGGCCTAAACCTCCTACCGATATTTTTGTAAAAAATAAATTAACTGAACAGGGTTTTCAGCTTGGTAAAAAATTATTTTATGATGCCAGGTTAAGTAAAGATGGAGAAATTTCCTGTGCCAGTTGCCATCAATACTTTGCAGCGTTTTCCACTTTTGAACACGACCTAAGCCATGGCGTAAATAATAGTTTTACCAATAGAAATGCACCGGCATTGTTTAACCTGGCCTGGAAAACCAGCTTCCATTGGGATGGGGGGGTAAACCATATAGAAGTGCAAGCGCTAAACCCATTATTGGCGCCCAATGAAATGGGCGAAACATTGGAAGGGGTATTGCGTAAATTAAAAAAAGACAGTAGTTACCGCAGGTTATTTAAAGATGCTTTTGTAACTGAGGGTATCAGCAGCCAGCGTATGCTTAAAGCACTGGCACAGTTTACAGGAAGCCTGCTGAGTGCCAATAGCCGGTACGATAAAATGAAAAGGGGCGAAATACAATTTACCGCTGCCGAACAAAAAGGTTATGCATTGTATCAATTGCATTGCTCCGGATGCCATACTGAACCTTTATTTACCGATGAAAGTTTCAGGAACAATGGTATTGGTTTAAATCGTTTTAAAGATGTAGGGAGAATGGATATTACACATCTAAGCAGCGATTCATTAAAGTTTAAAGTGCCCAGCCTGCGTAATGTACAGCTAAGCCCGCCCTATATGCACGATGGTAGTATTGGGTATATTACCAAAGTATTGGAACACTATCGAACCGGTATTGATACCACATCTGCCATACTGGATCCCTTACTAAAAAAGAAAATTCATTTAACTGACAGGCAACGGGACGAACTCCTCTATTTTTTATTTGCACTTACCGATACCAGCTTTACCAAAAGCAAGCGATTTGGCCCCGATGAAAAATATATTTTTAAGCATTAATGCCTGTTTTTGTTTTTTATAACCGTAAAATTAAAAGATTAATAAGGGCAGCTAGAGATGCTTAAACTGTGTTACAAAAAATGAATTATCCTGTATAAACAATATTATACCATTAAATTGCAGCAAATTTTATGTTAATAGCTTGAGCGGAATAAAAAAATTAGCAGGTCAAACTATGTGGTACGGGATACCGGCTATTGCAAGCCGATTTTTGGGATACCTCATGAATATGGCGTTGCCATTTTTCGTTACCCTGCCTGCCGAAACAGCCGACCTGAGCCAGGCTTACAGCATCATCCCGTTTTTAAATGTATTGTATGCCTATGGCATGGAAACAGCCTACTTTAGATTTTCACAAACTCACGATAGAAAAAAATTATTTAGTACACTCTTTCTTTCCATGCTGGTAAGCACGGTGCTTTTCAGTATCATATTATTGATTTTTAAGGATAAGATTGTAGATGCTGCCACCCTGAACCAGCACCCGGAATATGTATTATGGATCATTGCCATTATTAGTATAGATAATTTAAATACGCTTCCTTTTGCCAAACTACGGCAGGAAAACAGGCCCAAGCGTTATGCTTTTGCAAGAGTTGCAGGGATTGTGGTAAATGTAACAATCGTTATTTTGTTCCTGGGGATTATTCCAAAAGTATTAGCCACTCATCCTGATAGTTTTTTAAGGCATATTTATAACAGCGATATTCAATTGGGATATTATTTGATTGGTAATATATGCGGCAGTTTATTTACACTTTTATTGCTTTGGAAAGAGCTTCGCCAAATTACTTTTAAGTTTGATACTAAACTTTGGAAAGAGGTAATGCGTTACAGTGCTCCCTTAGTGATAGTAGGGATGGGGGGTATGGTAAATGATGTACTGAGCCGCCTTATTTACCGGCATGTGGTAGATCTTCCACCACAGCAGGCAGATAATGAGTTTGGTATTTTTGCCAATATTTTCCGGATCGCCTTATTGGTTACTATTGTAATTCAGGCATTCCGTATGGCTGCAGAACCATTTTTCTTTAACCAAAGCAATAATGAAAATGCACAACGTATCTATGCCAGGGTGATGAAATTTTTTGTAATAGCCTGTTGTTTTATCTTTCTTTTTATCGGGTTGTTTCTCGATGTATTCCATTGGATTTTTGCAACCTTTGCTAATCCCCGCTGGACGGAAGGGTTGCAGGTAGTTCCGCTTCTTGCCCTGGGCAATATTTTCCTGGGAATTTATTACAACTTAAGTGTGTGGTACAAGCTCACCAACAAAAATTTATATGGCGCTTATATTACCATTGTAGGGGCCGTAATTACTATTGTGCTGAATGTTTTATTAATTCCGGTGCTCCATTACCTGGGAGCCGCTATCGCTACATTCACTTGTTATTTTACGATGATGATATTGAGTTATAAGCTGGGCCAAAAACACTATCCCGTACCTTATGCAGTAAAAAAATTATCGGCATATCTGCTCATTTCTATTTTACTGTATGTAATTCATATTGGGATGGTAAAATTAATTTCGGCTTCTTACCTGTTCTCTATATCCAGTGGCCTGGTATTAATTTGGGCATTTGCCTGGTTTATTTCTAAAATTGAGAGAAAAGAATTATCCCGTATGCCTGTTATAGGAAAATATTTTAGAGCTGTTTAAAGACCCCATTGCTAAATGCGAAAACTGCTACAAAAATTACTGAAGCGGCCCATAATATGGTTGTCAGCTTATTTCGCAGCGGCACCACAGCGTGATCTTGTATTTAAATCGCTTACCGGTTTATTAGAAAGTGGAGGCAATCTTATTAATAAAAGGTTACAATTGGTAGAGGCCGATTTAGATCAAGGAAAATTTATCATTTTTAGTGATCAGCACAAAGGGAACAAAAGCTGGGCAGATGATTTTGCAGGTTGCGAAAAAAATTATGTAGCAGCATTAACGTATTATAACGAGGCAGGCTATCATTTTATCAATATGGGTGATAGTGAAGAGCTTTGGAAATTCAGGATGCACGAAATCCTGCCTCAAAATGAAAATGCATTTCATGCCGAAGCTGCTTTTCAACCCCACCGATATATTAAAACATTTGGTAACCATGATGTGCTATGGAAAAACCCATTAGATGTTGCATTAAACCTGGTGAAATATTTTGCCATGCCGTTATATGTGTATGAGGGTATATTAATTAAAGGCCATACTTCAAACGGGCCGTTATCTGTTTTTTTAACGCATGGCCACCAGGGCGATAAGATGAGTGATAACAATGCAGTAAGTACCTGGTTGGTATCTCATTTTTGGATGCCTTTACAACGATACCTGCGCATTAATATAAACACACCAAGCAATGATCATTTTTTAAGAAACCGGCATAACCAAATTATGTATGAATGGAGCAGCCAACAGGAAAATTTATTATTAATTACCGGCCACACACATCAGCCGGTATTTGCCTCTGGCCGTTATTACCAACATAAACCCAGTGAATTTGATGCAGCCCAAATACCCGAAAACAGGAATCCTACTTATTATAATACGGGCTGTTGTTGTTTTAGCGATGGAGATATTACGGGTATAGAAATAAGCGAAGGAAAAATTCGCCTGGTAAAATGGACGCATGAAGAAGTGGCACCTGAAAGAATGATCCTGGAAGAACAAGATTTAAGAATTGTGATGAATGATATGAAAAAGAAATTGCCTTCTTAAAAAGAAGGCAATTCAAAAGTATTGGAGTTCGGGATTTATGATCTTTTGGTTGTAATAAGCCTGTAAAGAACCAATAATATAAAGGCACCACCTACGGCACTTATCAATGCTTTCAGCGTCCAGCCGCTACTTTCCCAACCAAGTAGTGTTTTTGTAAGAAAGCCACCTACTACGGCGCCGGCAATACCAATTAAAATTGTAACAATCCATCCACCCGGATCATCGCCTTTATGAAGTAGTTTAGCAATAGCGCCGGCTATTAAGCCAAATACAATCCATGATAGAATACCCATAATTGAAATATTTTAAGCGTTAACAATGTTTAGCCATTATAAAGCTATTAAAAATGATTTGATTTATAAAGAAAATTTATTTTGAAAATATTGATGTTCAAATACCTGTGAATAACTTAAAAATCAGATAGATGATTTTGGGCTATTTTTGTTTATACTGAGGCTGCAGATAATATATACATAAAAAGAATGCTACTATACAGCCAACAGTATCTGCTGCCCAGTCTGCCAACTCGTAACTCCGGCTGGGGATGTAATACTTTTGTAAAAGTTCTACCCCATATCCCCAGGCGCTACCGCAAAGAGAAATACCTGCCCATAGCCATATCCTGTATTTTGCTATATTTTTTTTATGGAGTAAAGGCAGCATAAAAAATAAACAAAGCAGCAAAAAGAAACCTGCATGCACCCATTTATCAAAATATATTTTATCTAACCAGTCATTTGTTTTAGGTAAATCGCTGGAAGGCATTAATAATAAAGTAGCCGAAATAAAAAACCAGGCTATGCCTGGCCAAAAGCTCTTTATACGGGTGAGTTTCCTCATTAATTTACTCTCCTATTAAAGCTGCATAAGCTGCCGCATCCATTAAATGATCGGTATCAGAAGCATTTGTAATTTTTACTTTTACCATCCATCCTTCACCATAAGGATCGGTATTTACAAGTTCAGGATTTCCATCGAGGGCAGGATTTACTTCAGTAATAGTGCCTGTAACCGGTAACAGCAGGTCACTTACTGTTTTTACGGCTTCTACAGTACCAAAAATTTCATTTGCTGCCAATGCTTTTCCCACGGTATTAATATCCACATATACAATATCGCCAAGCTCATGTTGAGCATACTCTGTAATCCCAACGGTAGCGGTATCGCCATCTATTTTCATCCATTCGTGATCTTTACTGTATTTTAAATTTTCTGGAATATTCATGGTGATTTTTTTTGCAAGATATGTTTTTTATGTAAACCTATTGTTTTGTAGCAGGTGATAATAATTCAATTTTCATCCTGATATCTCCCAGTGGCCTGTCACGGCTATCACGTGGGGCATTTATAATTTTATGTACCACGTCAAAGCCTTGTTCTATTTCACCAAATACAGTATAGTCCTGGTCTAAGAACGGGGTACCGCCTACCGTAGTATATACTTTTCGTTGTTCTGGCGTATAGGTAAATCCTTTTCGTTGTTCTATCATATCCAGTTCAGCGGGGGTAATTACTTTACCCTCTACCAAATAAAACTGGCAGGCACTGCTGGCTTTTTGTGGGTTACCATCCCGGGCAGCCGCTAATGCCCCTTTTTTATGATAATATGATTGATGAAATTCAGCAGGGATACGAGCCAACTCTCCACCACCGCCTCCAAGCATTTCACCGGGCTGTGCATATTTACTGCCAGGGTCGCCACCTTGAATCATAAATTGTGGAATGATGCGATGAAACAAGAGACTATCAAAAAATCCTTCTTTCACTAATTTTACAAAATTATCCCGGTGCAGTGGAGTGCTATCATAAAGCTTTACAATAATGGTTCCCGAATCGGTCCAGATTTTTACCCGGGTACTACCATCATCCGGAAAACTATATTCACTTTCCTTTTTTTCTTTTTGTGAACTCATCTTACTTGTCTTGTTTGTTGTTTTTACTTTTTGTACCGGCTTTTTATTTTGTGCCAATACAGTTCCCATACTAAAAACTGTGGTGATAAATAAAGAAAGAAATATTTTATTCATAAAACTCATATAAATTTTTGGGATTGAAAATACATTAAAACATGATCTTTTAAAAAATTTTCCTGGTCAATAAAGTTATGCTCGGGAAGTGCTTTTAATTGTTTAAAATGTGGCCATCCTTCTTCATCCTGCCCTTCCAGCATATAAAAGCCACCGGGCATTAAAACCGTGCAAATGGCAATATGCATAAGGTCTTGCTTTTCTTCTTTTGTATATTCCCGGCCACCCTGCCCCAATTCCTGAATCCCGATAAGCATTAATACCCCATTCATATCGGGTTTTATACCAAATACTTCTTTTAATTTGATGCGAAGTTTCAACCATCGCACCTGTAAATCTTCTTTCAGGTGTTCCATGCCGGCAAAGGTATGATGAATAGCTACATTGATTTATAAAAATGTGTCAAAATATCGGGCTTGATTCATATAATCATTTAAAAAAACTTGATTGTTTGATTATCTTTGCAGCCTTTATATATAAGCATGTTACAAATTAATTATATCAGGGCAAATGCAGCATTAGTGAAAGAAAGGTTATCTGTAAAAAATTTTGCAGATATTCATTTGGTGGATGATCTTATTGCGCTGGATGAAGAAATTAGGAAGCAAAAAACCCTCTCTGAAAACCAGCAATCTAATTTGAATGCAGCCTCAAAAGAAATTGGCCTGCTCATGGCCAAGGGCCAAAAAGAAGAAGCTGAAAAAAGAAAGCAGGAAGTAACGGAGCTTAAAGAAGAAGCAAACAAAAGCCGCCAGCAATTAACGGTACTTGAAGAACGGTTTAATGCAGAAATACTTCAGTTGCCTAACCTGCCTCATGCTACTGTTCCAAAAGGTAAATCGGCAGAAGACAACGAAGTGGTTTTACAGGGTGGTATTATTCCTACCTTACCGGTAGGTGCAAAACCTCATTGGGATTTAATAAAAGATTTTGACCTGGTAGATTTTGAAACCGGGGCTAAAATTACGGGCAGTGGTTTTCCGGTTTATAAAGGCAAAGGCGCAAAATTGCAGCGTGCATTAATTCAATATTTTTTAGATTATAATACCCAGGCAGGTTATACAGAATATATGCCCCCACTGTTTGTAAATGAAGCCTCTGCTTATGGTACAGGGCAGTTGCCCGATAAAGAAGGGCAGATGTACCATGTAACAGCAGATAATTTTTACCTGATACCCACTTCTGAAGTACCGGTTACCAATATTTATCGTAACAGCATAATCAATGAAGGTGAGTTGCCGGTTAAAATGACGGCCTATACACCTTGTTTCAGGAGAGAAGCTGGGAGCTTTGGTAGTGATGTACGGGGACTAAACCGTTTGCATCAATTTGATAAAGTAGAAATTGTGCAGTTGGTAAAACCACAGCGCAGTTATGAAGTACATGAAGAAATGGTAAACCATGTAGAACGCCTGCTCCAATTTTTAGAACTGCCGTATCGTATTTTGCGTTTATGTGGTGGCGATATGAGTTTTACTTCGGCGCTCACTTATGATTTTGAAGTGTATAGCGCCGCACAACAAAAATGGCTGGAAGTAAGTTCGGTTAGTAATTTTGAAAATTTTCAATCGAACAGGATGAAAATCCGTTATAAAAATCAAGAAGGCAAAACTGAATTATTACATTCACTCAATGGGTCTTCATTAGCATTGCCACGCATATTGGCTGCATTACTGGAAAATAACCAAAATGGCGATCGTATTAATTTACCCAATGCACTCCATAGTTATTTTGGGGCGGCTATGATTGATAAATAAATTTTTAATCTTAATAAAAAAAAGGCTTTAGTGTGAACCAAAGCCTTTTTTATTTGTTGCCATTATTGCTTTCACAATTTTCTTACGTCGGCATTATCCGCATCAAGTGATTTGGGTATATTCTCAGATCCATTTGGAACACCCCTGGCAACATATTGCTCTATTAACTTAACTTGAAATATATACTTAAAAAATGATGCCAAATTTTTAAAAAGAGGGATTATGTTCATAAATTTTGGGATTTGCGATTTGTACTTTTATGTAACCTTCAATATTTCAAATCTTTAGTACCGGATAGTTAAAAAAATAAGCGCTTCTGAAAAAGCCATTTGAAATGAAATAATGAATTGGGTAAATTGAGAACGTATTTCCTCAAAAAAAATAAATGCTTTCTAATTATTAGCCGGGCTCTCTTTCTGCCAGGGTAAAACCAAAACTGCTACCCACCTCGGGGGTACTTCGTACATGCATTTTTTGCTGATGGGCTTCTATAATATGTTTACAAATAGAAAGGCCAAGCCCACTACCACCTGCTTTGCGGCTACGGGCATTATCTGTTCTGTAAAACCGTTCGAACAACCTAGGTAAATGCTCTTCAGCAATGCCATAACCGTTGTCTCTGATTTCAACTAACACCCGTTGGCCATCTACTTTATAAAAACTGGCCTCTATGATACCCGGGCTGCGGCCATATTTAATCGCATTGTCTAAAAGGTTGGTGAGTACCTGTCTTATTTTTGAAGGATCGGCATAAACTGTGAGCGGGGCTTCGCAACCTTTTTTTATCATAAAACGGATGTTTTTCTCGCCTGCTTTTAAAGACAGGGATTCATAAGCTTCTTTCATTAATTCCTGGATGATAAAATTGCTTTTTTGTAGTTTAAATGCGCCACTCTCTAATTTTGAGATTTCATCCAGGTCATCCACCAGGTTTACCAAACGGCCAATGTTTTGCGAAGCATTTTGTAAAAAACGGGTATTTACTTCTTCATTATAGAGCGCTCCACCCAGCAGGGTATCAACATACCCCTGTATGGCAAAAATGGGGGTTTTAAGTTCGTGGCTTAAGTTCTGTAAAAATTCTTTTCTAAATGCTTCATTCCTTTCCAGCATTTCAATTTCATTTTTTTTCTGCTGTGCCCATTCTTCTACATCCTGTCGCACTTCATCAATGCTTTTTTGAGGCAACAAATGTTTATAATAAAATTCCTCCCTTTTACTGGCCTTGGTTTGATAAATAAGTTTGTAAACCAATTTTATTTTTCGGTAAATAAAATTTTGTAGCGTATATAAGATCAGACCATAACTGCCGGCAAGAATTACAATAAATGAAGAAAGCGCAATCCACCAAACCGGTTTAAAAATATAAATACCCAATGCAATGGGTATGGAGAGCAATAAAGCCGTTAAGGCTGATAACTGTTGTGGTGAAAAATTTTTACCGGTAAGCATAGTCGTAAAGATACAAAATGAAGCAACTGTTACAGGTCAAACTTATAGCCCACACCTTTTACGGTTGTAATACAATCGAGCCCCAGTTTTTGGCGTATTTTTCGGATGTGTACATCAATGGTACGGTCTCCTACAATTACTTCGTTTCCCCAAATGTTTTCCATTATCTCTGTACGTAAAAAAACTTTTCCCGGCCTGGATGCTAATAATGCAAGTAGTTCAAATTCTTTTCGGGCCAGTATAATATCATCTCCAGAAAGAGTAACAATATATCTTTCCCGGTCTATTTCTAATGCCCCAATTTTTAATGATTGGGTTGCGGTAGGTTTGAGCCTCCGGAAGATTGAATTTACTTTGCTAATAAATACTTTGGGGCTGATGGGTTTTGTAATATAATCATCGGCCCCGGTTTCCAAACCTTTTATTTCGGTATTTTCATCGCTTAATGCAGTTAAAAATGTGATCAGGGTTTTTTCAAAACCGGGCGTATGCCTTAAAATATTACACACTTCAATACCCGATGTGCCGGGCATCATAACATCTAAAATAATTAAGTGGGGTTTCTCCTTTTTTGCAAATTCAATAGCTTCATTACCATTTTTTGCAGTAATTACTTCGTAACCTTCGGCTTCCAGGTTAAAAGTAAGGATCTCCAGAATATCCGGTTCGTCATCAGCCAAAAGGATTTTTTTTGCCATTTTCTATTCAGAATTTTTACAATGATACATTAAACAATTTTTCAAATTTCATTTTATAAGTTCGTTATAGTATTATTAAATTGTTAAACAGGTGCAACAAACAAGTACCCTAAGCGATCTATCTGAGTATCTACCAATAAAATGCACCATATTTGCAAAGGAAATAAATATGCTAAAAAATATATTCTTCATTCTTGTATTGTGTCTTTCCGTTTCTCTTGCATGGAGCCAGGAAGATACAACCATTAAGATTCCGATAGACCGGGAGTATTTTCATGACCTTGTCATTAAAGAGCAAAAAGCAATTGATAGGGCCGATGGCAAATTAGATGGCTCCTTTCGCCTGGGCAGTAATGAAAATGTTCATTTGCAATTAACCGATGCCCTGTACCGCCGGGTAAATAATATTCGTTATTGGGTAGAAGGAAGCCTAGATCTGCCTACCCGGAATGATAAGGTAACATACCTGCGCTATATTGAAAATATGTTGCGCAATTTTAGAAGTGCCTGGAAAAATAAAGACATCAACCCATTGGCTTTTCCACTTCTGGTAGAAAATTTTTATGAAGCCTTACAATTACAGGCAAAAGATTCATCCCTGTCAGGATTACTTAAAAGCACCGATTATGGAGTAGCGCAAATAATTACTGATGTATTAAGAGATAACCCCGGTATTGCAGAAATGAGGAATATCACATACCGGAAATTTTGTGCCTTATACCCCGATAAAATTTTAAGTACCATTCGCCCTTATATCAATCAGCCTTTTGCAGACAGCCTTTTAATATTAGCAGCAAAAAATAACCCGGTTCAAATTTATTCTTATGCACAATCCAGTTCTTCACCCGAAGGGAAATTAATACATAGGAGCAGCAATGGCCTGGTAAAAATAATTGCCCAATTGAGCCATACCCCCAATGCACTTTTATATTTTCCATTTTTAGATGATTTGCTTGCAGGAAGAAAAAATATTGCTGAAATAAAAAAATATGTGGGTGATGGAGAAAAGGAATATGATAGTGTAGGGTATTATAAGCTACTGGTAAAAACCGAAATAGAATATTTTAAACGGATGGCACCACCCGCCCGGGATACACCCATTGCCATGTTTGGTGCAAACGGTTTGCAGGAAACACTTCAGCAAAAAGCCATTCAACATTTTATTACACCTATCAATACCCTGCACGATCAAAGCAATATTAATATCAGGATGCGGGCAATAGACCCCCTAAGCCCCGAGGATATTTATTTTATGATGGTAATGGGCGAAAATGAAATTTATACCTCCAGCTATAAACATAGCTTTAATCGCATGTTGCAGCGTATGGGGCCAAAGCCAAGAACAGATTCATTGTTACTGAATGTAAACTTCGATTATTTTAAGAAGTTTATAAAAATGGCAGCGAATTATAATAAGCTGGATACATTTTTAAAATTAATGCCCACGGCCAGTTCAGAAGTATTGATGAAAGCTTTTGTTGCCAACCTCGATCAGCAAAAAAGCCTGGAAGATGCAGTAGATGTCGCAGATTCTTATAGCAGCATCACCGATCCTAAATTATTGCAAACCATCTTAAATTATGTAAAACAAAATGAAGAAAATGCAGCCGCTGTTGGTAATACAAAAGGAGCTGTAATATATGGCCTATTGAAAACAATTTTTATTTCGTCGAATGATAATAGCGTGGACCTTACCAAAGAGCTTGGCATTCCTCCAATATATGAAGTGCCTATGCAATTAATGAAAGATGAAAAAGGGCGCATTGTACAGCAAGTATTTTTTTATGGCGATGAAGATGGTAAAACATTTTTTCCTCCTTTTGTAAATTCATTTTCTGCCAAAGATTGGATACGTACGGATAAAAAGGAATGGGTAGAGTTAAAATCCAGGAAAGGGGAAGTGTATGTTTTTGCCAACAGGCCATTAAATTATGATGCCAATTTAGATGACTCGGCACAGGTACACCTTGCCAAATATTTAGAGGCAAATGATATGAGCCCTACTATGGCAGTGCACCGGGGCCATAGTTACTGGCTTAAAGGAACCATTAGCCGGCTACCGGAAACGGCACATATAATTTTATTGGGTTCCTGTGGCGGGTATCAAAACCTGAATTCAATTTTAGAGATATGCCCCGATGCGCATATCATATCTACCAAAGAAATTGGTAAAGGCGATGTGAACCAGCCCATCATTAATTATTTGAACCAGGTTTTTGTATCGGGTGATACCCTGGTATGGAAAAAAATGTGGGCCAATCTTACAAAATTTTTTAAAAATGACCCCAACCCCGAAGTGAGGGAAAGTTGGGACGATTATATACCACCCTATCACAACCTGGGCGCTATTTTCTTAAAAGCATACCATAAAAAAATGGAAGACAACTAAACCACTGTACCTTTGATGCATGAGTGCCGGAGATGTTTCGCAACAAAAATTTAGTTTGTCTTTATTAAAAAGGGTATTTGGTTTTGCTGCACCTTACCGCAAAAAATTTTGGATTTCAGTATTCCTTTCCATCTTGCTGGCCGTAATGGCGCCTTTGCGGCCTTTGCTCATACAAGTAACTATTAATGATGGCATCAGCCAAAGTGGATGGGGCAGTTTTATAAAAGGGCCTGGTGGTTTTATCATAGAAATTACCCTTATTCAAATTGTGTTACTGCTATTGGAAACAGCAACCCGGTTTTATTTTACATTTACTACGGCATCTCTGGGCCAAAGCGTTGTAAGAGATATGCGGGTTGCTACCTATAAAAAAATTACTCATTTTAATTTATCAGAATTTGACCGTACACCTATTGGCACCCTTACAACACGTACCATTAATGATATTGAAAGTGTGAATGATATTTTTAGTGATGGGCTCATTCCCATTATTGCCGATATGCTCTCTATTGTATCTATATTGATCTATATGTTTTGGGCCGATGCAAAACTTACTTTGATCTGCTTAATACCATTTCCATTTTTAATTATTGCCACTTATTTTTTTAAAGAAAGTGTAAACCGGTCTTTTATAAAAGTGAGAAATGCAGTGGCTTCTTTAAATGCTTTTGTTCAGGAACATATTACTGGAATGAGTTTAGTACAGGTTTTTGCTGCAGAGAAAAGGGAACAACAAAAATTTTCATCCATTAATAAAGAACATCGCAATGCCAATATAAAAGCCATATTCGCCTATTCTGTATTTTTCCCAATTGTAGAGTTGATTTCTGCCTTATCGGTTGCATTACTGGTATGGTGGGCAGCCCGGGAATCGGCACTGGTGCCAGATGAGAAGATAGGTACCCTGGGAGGCATCATCACTTCGTTTATTCTTTGCCTTAATTTATTGTTCAGGCCATTGCGGGTAATTGCAGATAAATTTAATGTGTTACAAATGGGTGTGATTGCCAGTGAAAGGGTATTTAAAGTGTTGGATAATGAAAATGTATTGCCCAATACCGGTACTGCAAAACCGGTTCCATTCAAAAGTAGTATTCAGTTCGATCAGGTATGGTTTGCCTATAACCCCGATCAATATGTATTAAAAGAGCTTTCATTTACCATAAGCTCTGGAGAAACTCTTGCATTGGTGGGCCATACCGGTAGCGGTAAAACTTCTATCATTAGTTTAATAAACCGGCTTTACCCGATTCAAAAAGGAGAAATAAAAATTGGGGGCCTGCCAATTGAACAATACGATATTGATTATTTGCGGAGTAAAATTGGCGTGGTATTGCAGGATGTGTTTTTGTTTAGCGGAACTGTATTAGATAATGTAACGCTGAGAAACGATTCTATTTCACAGCAACAGGTAGAGCAAGCCGCTAAATTAATTGGTATGCATGATTTTATTATGAAATTACCGGGGGGGTATCAATTTAATGTAAAAGAAAGGGGTGCTACTTTATCAATGGGGCAGCGCCAATTGCTATCTTTTGTGAGGGCTTTATTATATAATCCTTCTATATTAATATTAGACGAAGCCACATCTTCTATTGATTCTGAAAGTGAGGCCTTGATACAACATGCCATCCAAACCCTTATTGCTGGCAGAACCTCAATCATAATTGCCCACCGGTTAAGTACCATTCGCAAGGCGAATAAAATAATTGTATTAGATAAAGGCAGGGTAGTAGAAACCGGTTCCCATACCGAATTAATAGCTAAAGAAGGCCATTACTTTAAACTCTATAAAATGCAGTTTGAAAAAGAATTTGTGAATAATATTTAAATAGAAATCATATTTTTTTCAAGTTGAACTGTATCTTCCCCCAACCATTATTCAATCTGTTTTTCTACGTGCAATAATTTCCCGGTTTCTGTAAAACCTTCAATAATAATTTTAAATTTTTTTGCTTTATCAGAGTTATAAAATGAAAATTGAATTTCTTTATGCTCCGCATTGGTGATAAAGTATGGATTCCAATATAAGGTAGTACGTTCATCATATAAAATGCTGGCTTCTTCTTTTTTCTCATAATTGGGAGAGAAAAATTCTTTGGTAGGGCTAAAACCTTCTATATTGAAAGATGTAAGCGGAATGCCGCTGCTATAAGAGCCATCACCCTTTTTTGTATAAATTACCAAAGCGCCTCCCGGCCCGCCGTTATAGCCGCTTCCGGAAAAAACTTTCACCATTGCCACTTCAGATACCGATAGCGTTGCAATTTGGCTGGGATCTACTTGAAATTCATCTAAATAAACACTCATTTGAATAGGTCCACCCATCATGCTCCGGGTATTGCGATAAACAATAGAATAATTAAACGGGCCCCCGGTAATAGATACACCGTTTAACCGGCTTTGCAAATAATTTAAAATATTTTGATGCGATTTTGGCGGATCCGTTAAAAAATCGAGTTCTGTGGTTGCCGAGCTCATGCGCCCTGATACATATTTCTGTTCATACTTTTCTTTTTCACTTTTTATTTTAGAATTTATTTTTATCTCATCTAATAAAATGCCATCGAAGCGGGAGAGTTTATTAAAATTATAGCCTTCTTCAAATTTTTTCTGCAACTCAATGCCGGGCATTGCCAAAAAAGTTTTGGGCAATGGAGTTTGTAAATTATGAAAGACTTGCGATAAATAATTCGACGTAAGGGTTAAGTTTACTTTTGAATTTTTAGTAACACTACTTTGTAAATAAAACTTTGCCGTGTCTTCAAATATGAAACCATTGGCAAAAAAATCGCCTACAGAATCGGTTGTAATTTTAAAAAAATCAGTTTGTTTATCTTTTGTTTTTACAATAGCAGTAATTTCCTGGTTTAATAGCGGCTTGTCTTTTTTGGGGTTAAATGCTTTGCCTGAAATTGCAATATATCCCGGGTCTTTAAACGTCATAGGCGGAAAATGGCCGGAAAACATTTCATTCCAGCTATACCTTCTCCAGCCATTGGTAAGCATTACATAATCCAGCCGTAGCTGATGCAGCAAATCATTGCTTTCAAAATAATAAGAAGGATTATGGATTACCCCTTTCATATCAGACGTGAGTAAAAACCGGCTAATGATATTATCTGCAGGATTATTTTCTGTTTCCCCTTCAGTTACAGATACTGAAAAAGTACCGGGTATGGTATCTGCCATCGTAAAAGAATAGGTATTTTTAGTGCGTGGTTTTAAACTTACTTTTTCGTTTCTAAAAATTCCTTCAGGCATATAATCTCCCGAATTTATAAATACCAACCTTTCGGCAAGAGGTTTATTTTCTTTATTAAAAACAGTAAGTTGTAAAATACCAGAAGGCAGTTGGCCTACCGGTATTTCACCCGACATTATTTTGATGCCTTCAGCGATGGGTATTTTAAAAGCAACGATGTTTTCCATTACGCCTAAAATATAGGAAGGTTCCATATTTTGATTGGCAACGGTAGTGGCATCCAGTAAAAAAGAGGTTTTAGCAGTATTCCGTGTTATTTGCAGCACTACGCCTGCAGGTGCGGCGAGGGGTAAGGGTTGAATTTTGGGTACCGTACCGTCAATCACACAATGTGCCATGTATTTTTCATTTGCAATGGGAATAAATTCTGCAATGCCCATGCCGTCATAATCACTTTTAAAGGATATTATTTCTTTTCCGGCTTCATTTTTTATTTTTCCTTCCACGTTTTTCGGATTGCCATAATTGTCAGTACATTTAAATGCCACCCTGTTTTTAATACCGGCTACCATATTGCCCGATTCGGGTAAAAAAGAAAGCTGATAATTGACTTGCTGATCGTTCAGCCTATTTTGCGAAGTGGGATTGTAAATATTTAGCGTATGATAATAAAAGCTGTTAAAACCAAAATTCATGAGGTCTTTTGTAAAAGCTTTAATAAGATAAGCTCCCTGGGGCAGGGTTTTAGGAAGGCTGAATTCACCAATGGCGGCACTCCCATTGATAGGTAATATTTTTTTGTCAAGCAGCCTGCCAGAATCATTCAAGAGTTCTACAGCCAGCACAGTACTTTTTACAGAAGGCGCAAAACCTTCCATCAGGTAGGCTTTAAACCATATTGTTTCTCCGGCTATATAATTTGTTTTGTCGTAATGAAAGTATATTTTTTCGCTGGTATATTTTTGCTGTACGGTTGCTAAAATACTTTCGGGGGTTTGGGAGTTTGCTGCCTGTGATAAGCATAAAATTATCACAGATAAAAGCAATAGCTTTTTCATAAAGGGTAAATAAAAATTAAAGATGATGCAAAATAATATTTTTTTGTAAATGTGGGAATAATTCATTTTTGATTTGAAAAATGTAATAATATTATTCTTTTTAGTTTTTCAAATTCCATATATATAAAGTATTGATATTAAAAACGGGAAACATCCCCATAAATAATTTTACTGGTTACCCTATATTTGTTAAAACAAAACACTTTTATGAAAATGAAAAAATTTACCCCACCCCCCGCAAAATAAGCGGTATTCTTGTTTTGGCATTACTATTTTTTGCAGCCTGTAAAAAAATGGATAGCATGGCTACCAACGAACAACAAAATGTATCCAGTACAACAGAAAAATTCTTTAACCAACATCGCACATCAGATCCCCGGGAACAGGCTCTCATTAACTATTTACAAAGGATAAATAAAAAAACACCCTTTTTAGAACAAACAGCAAAGCAAATAGGTTTTCCAAGATGGGATAAAATTTTGCGCTATAAAAAGAAAAACATTTCAACCACCTCTTTTGGCGCATCTGCCCATAGCGATTCATCAGAAATATTTTATATTCCATTTGTAAGAGATACTCAAAATTTTGTAAATGCATCTATGATTATAACGGCCAATTCAACGGATACTTCCTTTGAATATAAATGTGATTGGCAATATGCGCAAATGGAAAATGATCCAGAGACAGCTAATGGAGCTGCTGAACATTATGCAGCATTTTTTATGGCAATGGATAAGTTGGTATTTAGATTTACTAAATTCAATATTATTGATAGTAATTTATTTAGGACTGCTGAACATAGCAAAACGCTTCAGGTAAGAATAAATTCTAATTCAAGCAATAATAACTTTTACGATATAATTGAGCTTTGTGATGAAATGGTTATTTGGTATGAAGACTGCCATTATGCAGATACCGATGCTTGCAGATCAGGTATTTTCATTGAAGGTATTGGTACTGTTTATAAACAAGCAAAACATTTTAGGGTTAAATTGAATAAACAATCTGGCTCTATAACATCAATTTCTGAAATTTAAATTACTTATTATGGAAATCACTAACTTACAATCTGGAATTATTGTTTGGTTTTTAGTTTGTCTAATAGCAATATCAATTTTAATATATTGAATTTATAAATACTTTAAGAAGAAAAAATCATAATTAAATTGTAGTTTTAAATTTCAAATTCATAAAGTTTAAATCCTGCATATTAGTGCAGGATTTTTTGTAAGTACTAAATTCATTTTTTGAATAAATACATAAATTGGTTTTAATAAGCAGAATGTATTCTTAGCTTTTACCCAAATAAATAGCCTCTTTTTTTTCAATTTGAAGCCCTGCCCTTATCTTTGCGCCAAATTTAAGTGCAGACATGGTCACAAAAGGCATAAAATCATTAATGGTAGCGGCTTTCAGCCTTTTTTGTTTACACATTACAAGTCCTGTTTTTGCACAGGATCACACACCGGTTCCGCATGAGTCCGCTGAGGCTAAGCTGGATCCTGCAAAAATCATTTTAGAACATATACAAGATGCCCATGAATGGCACTTTTTCACCTTAGGAGATTTTCATGCTTCTATTCCCTTACCGGTAATATTATATTCGCCTACCAAAGGGTTCTCCGTATTTCTTTCCTCAAGGTTTCACCAGGGGCATGAGATAGTACCTTACCAGGGTTATGAAATGACGGGAAATAAAATTGTAGCCACTGATGGAACCACAGTATATGATATTTCTATTTCTAAAAATGTGCTGCAAATGATGCTGGCATTGCTAATTTTAGTATTGTTGATGACCAGTATTGCAAAAAAATATAAAACCGGCCAGGGGGTAACTTCGGCGCCAAAAGGCTGGCAAAATGCAATGGAGCCGGTTATTACCTTTATCAGGGACGAAGCAGCAAAGCCAAACCTGGGCCCTAAGTGGAAAAAGTATTTTCCTTACCTGCTCACCGTTTTCTTTTTTATACTTATAAATTGTTTGGTTGGCTTATTACCGGGCTCTGCCAATGTTACAGGCAATGTGGCCTTTACCATTGTGTTGGGTGTCATTGCATTCTTTATAATATTATTTAGTACCAATAGTCATTTTTGGGGCCATATTTTCTGGCCTCCCGGGGTACCTTTATTTGTAAAATTAATTTTGATCCCTATTGAGTTTGCCAGTTTTTTCATTAAACCGGCAGCTTTAATCATTCGTTTGTTTGCAAACATGATTGCGGGCCATATTATTATTTTGAGTTTTGTTTCACTTATTTTCATATTTGGTGAAATGAATTTTTTTGCGGGATGGGGTTTTTCACCCTTATCCATTGCATTTACGGTGTTTATTTATTTCATAGAAATACTGGTAGCATTTATACAAGCATTTATATTCACCAACCTGGCAGCCGTATTTATCGGCCAGGCATTTGAAGGTGGGCATAATGATATTGATGGACATGCAGATCCGGTAATTCTTTAGTTTGTAATTTATTATTCATTATAAAAACAAGTATCATGAGTCTAATGACTGTGTTAGCTGAAATCCAGTTTGGTTACTCTCACATGGGAGGTGCAATTGGTGCAGGCCTTGCTGCAATTGGTGCCGGTATTGGTATTGGCCAGATTGGTAAAGGTGCTGTAGAAGCAATTGCCCGCCAACCGGAAGCTTCAAACGACATTCGTGCAAACATGATCCTGACAGCTGCGTTCGTAGAAGGGGTTGCCCTTTTCGCCGTAATTGCAGGTTTATTGGCTGTTCTAAAAGGCTAGTTTGCATTCAATGAATTACTGCATCTGAAGCACAGGGCGGGGGATGCAGTAATATTTTTTAAAATGGATATACATTTAAGAACATTTAATTAAGTTAATATATGGAACTTTTATTACCGGGTATTGGTATTTTATTTTGGACGCTGATTGCTTTTGGGATCGTATATTATATCCTGAAAAAATTTGCCTGGAACGCCATCATCAAAGGCCTTGATGACAGGGAAACCAATATTGCAGATTCTATTGCAACAGCAGAAAAAGTGAAACTGGAAATGGCTCAACTAAAAAGCGATAATGAAGCTTTATTGGTTGCGGCAAGAGAAGAAAGAGCGATCATGCTGAAACAAGCAAAAGAAACCAAAGACAAAATGATTGCCCAGGCAAAAGAAGAAGCTAAAGAGCAAGCCGCTAAAATTGTTGCGGATGCCCAGGTAACCATACAGCAACAAAAAATGGCGGCCCTTACTGATCTTAAAAACCAGGTAGGCAATCTGGTAATTGAAATAAGCGAAAAAGTATTGCGTAAAGAATTGAACGACCGTAAAGAGCAGGAAAACTTTATTCATCAATTAGCCAACGAAGTAAAATTAAATTAACCGGAAGGCCTTTGGCCTGATAATTATCATATATGAATAATCCCCGTTTAGCCGGCCGGTATGCCAAAAGCTTAATTGATATTGCAGTAGAAAAAGGTGAATTAGAAACCGTATATGCCGATATGAAATTATTATTGGGTATGCAAAAAACAAACCCGGATTTTACAGCCATGTTACTTAGCCCCATTATCAGTTCAGATAAAAAAGAAAAAATATTGGAACTGGTAATTGGCCCGTATATCAGCGCCCTTACCCGTTTATTCAATCAATTATTAGTTCGTAAAGGCAGGGAAAAAAACTTACCGGAAATTGTAAAAGCATACATTGATCAGTACAACGCAATAAAAGGAATACATAAAGCAAAGCTGGTTACGGCAGGTGAGGTAAGCGATGATATGAAACAGTTTATCATCAATAAAATTAAAACAGAAGCCCAGGTAGCACATATCGAACTGCAATCTGAGATAAATGAAAGCTTACTGGGTGGTTTCACCTTGCAAATGGAAGATTTGTTTATTGATGCCAGCATTAGCCGGGACCTATCTGATATTCGCCGCCAGTTTATGAGCAATGAATACATTCACCGTTTAAGGTAATACTCAAAATAAAAACAAAAGCCCGGCTATGTTTCTTACAGCCGGGCTTTTTATTTTAATAATAATTTTTATTCATCTATTGCATTCCTTACTACAGAAGCACTCAGTTTGCGAAGTGGATTTTTGTATTGTTCTTTATTTTCTCTTCGGCCATGAATAATATCTATACAGGTAAATAATGCTTCTCTAAACGAAGATTCATCGGCTATCCCTTTTCCTGCAATATCAAAAGCTGTACCATGGTCGGGAGATGTACGCACAGCGCCCAAGCCGGCAGTAAAATTCACGCCTTCGCCCATTGCCAAAGATTTAAAAGGAATCAGGCCCTGGTCGTGGTACAAAGCCAGCACCGCATCAAAACTTCGATATTGGCCACGTGCAAAAAAAGCATCGGCACTATAAGGGCCAAAGCAAAAAATATTTTTTTGTTTTGCATCTTTTAAAGCAGGGCGTATAATTTCTATTTCTTCCTTGCCTACCAGGCCTTCATCTCCTGCATGGGGGTTTAAGCCCAACACTGCAATTTTAGGCTTCACAATTAAAAAATCTTTCTTTAAACTTTCATTTATGATACTAAGTTTTGATAAGATATTCTCGATGGTAATATGTTGTGCAATGTCCTTTACAGGTACATGCTCTGTAAGTAATGCAATACGCATATTTTCTGCAACCATCATCATGGCAACATCTTTTACTCCAAAATAATTTTTAAGAAAAGGGGTATGCCCACTAAAATTAAAATCTGTTGATTGTACGTTTTTTTTATGAATGGGAGCCGTAACCAGACCGGCAATCTTGCCAGCTTTTAATGCCTCGGCGGCCATACGCAAACTTATTACTGCATATTTTCCCCCTATTTCATTCAGGATACCCGGTGTAATATTAATTTCTTCGTCCCAGCAATTATATACGTTTACCTGTTTTGGGTTCAGCTGCCCCATGTCTTTAATTACCGAAAAGCTAAAATGCATTTCAGGCAATGATTTTCTATAAAAGTTCAGTAGTTTATTGTTCCCAAAAATAACAGGGGTACAAAATTCCATGATCCTGTTATCACTTAATGTTTTTAAAATTATTTCTGTTCCTATACCATTTATATCGCCGCAGCTAATGCCAATAATGGGTTTATGATCTGTTGAAGGGTTCATATATTATATATATTTAGAAGTTGCAAACTTACAGTATCCTGCTAATATAGTTTTGTATTATCATGCTTAAGCGATGGAAGCCCATAAAAGTATAAGTGAGAATAGTGCATGCGATAAACAATACACAGCGTATTTTTCCGTTGTTACGATGTTATATATACTTAGTAAATAGGGTAATAAACTTTAATCAGCAAAAATGACAGGTAACATGTGGGTTAAAAGGCCGCTATTGCAGATCATTGTCTTACTCTGTGGCTCACCAGTAATGAGCCAGCAAGTGGGTGTAAATATAAATAATGAAAGTCTTCAGTTAAAAGTAAATGTGCAACAGGCTTTTAATTTTGGTGTTTTTGCGCAAGGTGCAACTGGAGGAACCATTTCAATTTTACCAAATGCTTCCAGAGCTGCCAGTGGTTCTGTAATTCCCCTTAACATGGGGGGCTTATACAGCCCGCTAATACTGGAAATAGAAGGAGCCAAGGGAACGGTAATATCCTTGCTGGCAGGGCAAACTACCATTTTAACCGGGAGTAATGGAGGTATTATGAAACTTAAATTGCTGGATATAAATAATTCAATGCCATTTATAATTACCAATGAGGCACCGGCAAAAAACCTGGTTACGATCGGCGCAGAGTTAATAGTAGGGAATATGTCAGAATCTCCTCCCGGTAATTACAGCGGTAGTTTGTATTTGTCTTTTTTGACGGACTAAAAAATAATACAATTTCAATAAATCCAATATCTTGAAAAGACAGTTTACGATCAAAGGACGATCAATCCTTTCCCGTACCTCTTTTTTTATTTCTTTCTTATTTATATGCTGCGGGGTATTTTTATTACCCGGTAAGGTTACTGCACAGCAAAATGAAAATGATTTTGATGAGGTGATTGTTACCATCCAGGGGCAAAATATTGGTACTGCAGAAATCCAGGCACTTGTGATAGCACAGGATTTATATTTACCGGTAAGTGATTTATTCAACTACCTGGCCATAAAAAACAAATTATCAGGCGATTCCATAATTGGGCATATCTTAAACCCGAATGATGTTTTTATTATAGATAAATCCAACCACACAATTTATTATAATAAAATCAGTACTTCATTTCAAAAAAATGACCTGATCTTTTCTTCTAACGAATATTATTTAAAAATAAATTATTTTGGAAAGGTATTCGGGCTGCAATGCAATTTTAACTTCAGGAGCCTTACTGTTGATTTTATCAGCAACATAGAACTTCCTTTTATGAGGGAAAAAAGATTGGATCAAATGCGCAGGAATATCACCAAAGTAAAAGGAGATATTGTAGCTGATACAGTAATAATAAGAAAATTTAAATTATTACACCTCGGTGCATTGGATTGGAATATAGCTTCCACTCAATACCAGGGCAACAATACTACCTGGGCAAAAATAGCTGTGGGTGGCATTCTTGCCGGCGGTGAAACCAATGCCCAATTTTTATTTTCAAATCATAATACGTTAGATATTAGGAACCAGATTTTTCAATGGCATTATGTAAATAATGAACAAAAATATGTAAAGCAAATTAGCCTGGGAACCATCTATGCACCTGGTTCTTATAGTACTATTCCTTCACTCTTAGGTGTTCAAATGAGCAACACGGCTACCAGGCAGAGAAAATCTTTTGGGAGTTGGATCATCAGCAATAGTACCGAACCCGGTTGGATTGTGGAACTGTACATCAATGATGTGTTGGTTGATTATACAAAGGCCGATGCCTCAGGATTATTTTCTTTTGAAATCCCGCTGGTTTATGGAAACAGTAAAATAAGGTATAAGTTTTATGGCCCCTGGGGCGAAGAACGTTCTGCTGAACAATTGATCAATATCCCTTTTTCTTTTTTACCAAAAAATACAGTTGAATATTCATTAACAACAGGTAAAATACTTGATAGCACAAAGAACTTATATGGAAGGCTAAATATAGGATATGGACTTACTAAACAAATAACCATTGGTACCGGGGTAGAATATAACAGCAGTTTGCTCATGAAGAAAGCACTTCCTTTTCTAAATGTATCAGCAAGGATTGGGAATTCACTCATTCTTTCGGGTGAATATTCACCCGGCACATTCATAAAGTTTTCTGGTAATTACAGGTTGCAAAAAAAGTTACAAGTAGAAGCTTTGATCATTAAATATGCACCCGGGCAGGAAGCCATTCGTACCTCCAGCCAAACAGATCAAAAACTTATGTTTTCAATGCCATTTAAAATTAAAAATTACAATGGGTTTACCAGGCTGGTATTAAATAAATCAAAATTTTATAAAGAAGAACTCAAAACAGCAGAATTATTAACCAGTATTACTGCCAGGCGTGTAAATGCAAACATTACCAGCTATGCAGTTTTTTATAATAAGCCGGAGATCATGAGTAAACTCGCAATCAATATCCCGATATTTTTTAATGCCCGTTTTACACCACAGGTACAATACCATTTTCAAAAACATGCAATCGTAATGCTGAAAGGAGAATTTGAAAAAAGGGCATTTAACAATATGGTTGTAAACATGGGGTACGAGTATAATAAATTAATTAATACTTCAGCATTTACACTGGGAGTACGCTATAATTTTTCATTTGCACAAGTAGGAATTTATAACCGAAAGGTAGGTAAACATATAAGCAGTACACAATCTGCTTCCGGTGCTGTATTGTTTGAAGAGGGTTTTAAAAATATTAGAACTACCGATAAAAGTAATGTAGGGCAGGGGACCATTCTTTTACTACCATTTCTCGATTATAATTGTAATTACATACATGATGCCAATGAACCCGAAGTATTAAACCTGAATGTAAGGGTAGATGGATGTAAAATAGACCGTAATTCAAAAAAAGCGGCAGTAAAAGTTTCTGCATTAGAAGCGTATCAAAAATATTATATAAAAGTAGATGACCTCAATTTTGATAATCCTGCTTACCAGATTAAAAATAAAGTAATAGAAGTAGAAGCGGAACCAAACTTTACCAAAAAGATTGAAATACCGGTATCTGTGTTAGGCGAAGTAAATGGTTATGTAAATAAAAGAACAAATGGAGAACTAAAAGGAGTAAGTAGGGTTATTTTACAAATATATAATGAAGCAGGAAACCTGGTGGCTAAAACACTAAGTGAACAGGATGGTTACTTTAGTTTCCTGGGTTTAATACCCGGTAATTATTTTGTTACTACCGATGCTGTACAAATGGAAAAAGTAGGAATGGCCAACCAATCCGGTATGGTTCATTTTACGATTAAAGAAAACAAAGAAGGTGATATTATTGATAATGTAGTGGTGGTACTTGTTATGGATAAAGCAAATACAGGGCATAAATAAAATGAATAAGAAATAATAAAAATATATCGCAGATATAGCAATATATACTATTAGGTTTCGTTTTATATAACTATAAACTATAACAATTAAAAAAAATTCAATCAAATGAAAAAATCATTAGGAGTCCTTGCTGTTTTTTTAATTACAGCAACTGCTGTTAATGCTCAGGCAACGGCTACAGCCAATGCTTCAGCAACCATTGTGAGCCCCATTAGCATATCAAAAACAACAGATCTTAATTTTGGTAACCTGGCAGTAGATGCCACAGGTGGTACCGTAATATTAGATCCTTCGCTTGCTGCTACCAGGAACTCTTCGGGAGCCGGTGGTGTCTCATTTCCTGCCAATACCGGAACCGTTTCAGCAGCTGCTTTTACAGTAAGTGGGCAACCAAACTTTACCTTTGATTTTAACGTACTGAATCCTACGATTCAAATCAGTAATGGTGTTGAAATCATGAATGTTGAAAACTTTACAAAAAGTGTTGGTGCCGGCCTTTTAGACGGTGCAGGTACACAAACAGTATATGTAGGTGCTGATCTTATTGTGAATGGTTCGCAAGCGCCAGGTACCTATACCAGTGCTTCTCCTTTTACAGTATTGGTAAATTATAATTAATTTTTATTTCTGAAACTGCATATAAAAATATGCAGTTTCATTTTTTTACTTACTTAATAGCGAATACCCTAAGTAGCTTTTTCTAATAAATATTAAAACCTGCCTTACACATGTTTTATTTACGATTACGCATTTGCGTCATATTAATTTTGGCCTTAGTGGCTGTAGATTCCAATGCCCAGGGCGATTTACTGATCACACCTAAACGATTGGTCTTTGATGGTTCTCAAAGAACACAGGAAGTAAACCTGGCCAATATAGGAAAAGATACCGCTACTTATAATATATCTTTCGTTCAATTTAAAATGGATGAAAATGGAATATTTTCTTCCATCCCCGATACGGATACTACACAAAAATTTGCCAATAAAAACCTTCGTTTTTTCCCCCGAACCGTTACACTTGCTCCCCATGAAGCACAATCTGTAAAAGTACAAATGATCAAATCAAATGAGCTTTCCCCCGGCGAATACAGATCGCATCTCTTTTTTAAAAATGTTTTAAATAAAACAGCACTGGGTGATGATTCACCCGTTAACAATAACGATACGGGTATTACGGTAAGCATAAAACCGGTTTATGGAATTTCTATTGCCACTATCATTCATATTGGGGAAGCTAATGTATCTGCTTCATTGTCCGGGGCTCAATTTATAAAAGCCGGAACTATAGCCGGTCCTTCCATACAATTTAAAATTAACCGGTCCGGTAATTTCTCAATTTATGGTGATATAAAAGTAAATTATGTATTACCCGGCGAAAAGCCAATTGAAATTGCATTAATGAGAGGTGT
>Ga0138256_10000681_pt1 | contig 36606 bp, 57 predicted proteins | sample KNB2016incub_MG_FD_105486 | JGI IMG/M metagenome (GOLD analysis project Ga0138256, IMG submission 105486) | Active sludge microbial communities from wastewater in Klosterneuburg, Austria - KNB2014incub_MG | ecosystem: Engineered > WWTP > Activated sludge > Unclassified | place: Austria... | reverse complement strand
TCCATCTGAAATTACAACAGGAACAGTTCCTAAGATTTTTAATAGTTGGACAGACGGAACAACTGCCTATGTTTATGTTCATACACCAACTAAACTATATAGAGTTCTAAAAGACTCTCCATACACTGTTACAGATGTAACATCTGAAATTGTCACACATACAGATATTATTGGGGCAACTATATGGAAAGGGAAATATATATACGCAAATATAAAAGGAACCCCAGACCTTAGAAGTAATTCATTGCCAGTTGCAGCGGGTTCTGACACCGTAATTCTTGCTGGTTTTCAAAACACTATAGACTATATGGCTATGTGTGTTGGTGCAGATAGTAATTTATATATTGGTGATGATTTTAGAGTTGGAATAATTACAAGTTCAACAGGAACTACAGGTAACTCAAACTTTTTTACACTTGAGGATGGTTTTCATGTGAGAGATTTAATAAATGACGGAAGATACTTAGTTATTCTTTCAGACAATAACGATAAATCTTTATCAAAATTAAAAGTAGGTAACTATAGATGTAAAGTACAGTTTTGGGATATGATTAAATCAACTGCTGATATTTCTTTTGATGTAGATGATTCTTATTTAATTGCTGGTAAAACAATAGACAATTCAGTTTACTTCTTTGGATATAATGGGCTTTATGTTTGCAATTCTGCAACACAACCGTCACTTATTAGAGACTTTGGAACTAATACCATTTCAGTAGCCAAGCCATATTCACCATACCATTTAACAAAATCAAGAGGTTCTCTATATTGGGTATATGGAGGAACAGATACAGCATATCAAGACAGGGTATTTGCTTATGGAAACCCTATATCTGGTCAAAGAAAGATATTTTATGACCCATTTTTAATAGGGTATTCTTCTGTAGTTAAGGGTATGGCGGTAATTGGAGAACAATTTTGGGTTGGTTTAACTAATCTAAAAACATTAGTCTTTAATACAGGCTCAACAAGAGGTCAAGCTGATATAAGACCACTCAATCTAGTTATGGATAAACCCCATAGATACGACTATACAAAAATTACACTCACATCACCACTTACATCTGGTCAATCAGTTCAATTATTGGCAAGTAGTTATTCTCTAGCAACAACTTATAGTGTTGAAACTAAGTCATATTCAGCCACTAATCCAAAACAAACACTACTCTTTAGACCAGTAAAAGCTGGAACACATAGAGATAAGTTTGAGGATTTACAGTTATACATTACAGCGTCAGGTGGGGCTAATATACAAAGAGTTTCGGTCTATGCAACACCTCTTGATGATACAAGTGAAGATATATGAGTGAATTAAAAGAAATAAAACCAGAATATGCAGAACCAAAGATGGAGACTCAACAAAGAGCTTCTGATGTTTTTGGTATGTTTCAAACAGTATCAGTAGCACCAACATCAACACCTATAAACTGGTTTAATCAAGTACAGATTTACATAAACGGAGCAACACATAGACTTTACGTATACGATACCAGCACAAATGCTTGGATTTACGTAGCTTTATCATAGTATAATATATAGATATATGACAGACCAAGAAATAGCACAAAAAAATGCACAAGCAGACGCTAAAAATCTTTTAAGGACACAAGGTTCTCAGACAATCACCCCAACCCAAATACAACCACAAGCACCTATAAATATTGCTAGTACATTTCAACAACCAACAGACATGGGAACTGGTTTAGTTGCTAGTGGCGATATGATACAGCAAGATATACAAAAGTATCTTGACGCTGCTAATCAACCACAAACAGAAACACAATCTCTCTATGACCGACTATTAGGAAGTGTATCAACCGCCTCAGAAAATCTAACAGGTCGTGGTGCTTCTCAAACTCAAGCCGAACAACAAACAGGATTTACACAGGCTAATAAAGAACTCGCTGACTTAAATGCTCAATATCTTTCAAAGAGGGCTGAATACGATAAATTAAATGCAAATATAGAAGCCACTGCTGGTGGAAAGGGTCTTACAACTTCAATGATGCTAGGACAACAAGGTGCTGTTAATCGTGCTGCTGCTGCTGATTTAGGACTTCTACAAGCTCAAATACTAGGTAAACAAGGACAAGTAGAACAAGCTCAAAACACTGCTAATCGTGCTGTTGACCTAATATATCAAGATAGAGAGGCTGTTTATAATACTAAACTAAAACAACTGGAGCTGATTAAGGATAAACTAACTGGTGAAGAGTCAAAGCAAGCTAAGGCTTTGGAGTATGCTTTGAATAAAGAACAAAAAGCTCTTGAAGAAGAGAAGGCCAATAAGAAAGCAATAACAGAAATGACATTAACCGCTCTTTCTTCTGGTGCTCCACAATCAGCTATAGACGCAGCTTCTAAGGCTACAGATACATTAACCGCTGCTAAAATACTTGGTAAATACTCTCCAGAAACTCTTAAATACGAACTCCTAAAAGAACAGATTAAAACTGAGAAAGCACAGAGAGCTAATATCAACTCACAAATAGCTGAAAGAAACGCTACGGGTACCACAGGAGTAAAAGGAAAAGCTCCAACAGAGGGACAAGTAGCAAGTGCTGGTTACGCTGATAGAATACAACAAGCAAACTCAATTATTGACGCAAAAACACCCGTACTACAAAATCTTAACTACGCTCAATTTAAACTTCTTGAGTCAAAGAGTCAGTTAGCCAATAAATTACTTAATGCCGACCAAAGACAAGCAGCTCAAGCTATGCGTAATTTTATTACAGCTAAACTTCGTAAAGAATCAGGAGCAGCAATTAGTCCTACTGAATTTGATGATGCAAGATTGCAATACTTCCCATCTTTAGGCGATGACGCAACAACAATCGCAAATAAAAAATCATTAAGAGACTCTGTTTTAAATAACCTTATTATGGGTTCTGGTGGTGCGTATCAACCGACATCTATTTCAAGTACTCCTAATAAATTTGAACAAGCAACAGGTATAACAAACCAAACTATCCCTGGTACAAGTAGTGTTCAAGGTTTTAATAAAGATGGCACTATTAACTTTAAATTAAATTAACATGGCAAACCTACGAGAAGCATTTGAATATGCAGCAAAAAATCCAAATAGTCAGACAGCTAGAGACCTTGAGGCTATGGCAACAAGTGGTGCTTTAGATGTAGAAGCAAAGAAGTTTGGTATCGACTTAACACCATTTAAACCAGTGCCCTCACCAGTAGAACAACCAAAACAAAATATACTACAAAGAACAGTGTCTAATGTAAAAGAGTCTATTAAAAACCCTATTCGAGCACTAGATAAGGCTACTGGATTAAGTGGTAATCTTGTAACTAGAAACGAGCAAGGTAATTTACAGTTAAATAAAGAAAACGCTCAAGCTATAGTTGATACAACTGGCGGTCTAGCTGGTGGTGCTCCTGCTGTACAAAAGACTGGTGAAATTATCCAATCTATACCATCTAAACTAAAGGAAAGAGCTATACAAAAAACATCTAATTTTATTGACGACTTAATTACACCAGAACTTACTAAAAAGGCAACCGAGACGGCTATTAAAACTGGTAAGGTTATAGAAAATAGAGCATTAACAGGGGTTCGTAATATACAAGAAGCTGTACCAGGTTTTGATAGAATTAAAGAAGCCGTAAGTTCTGTAAAAGGATTAAGTAAGAAAAATACATTACTTCAAAATAGTAATCTTATTCATGATGAAATCTCAAACACTGCTGAGGTTCTAAAATCTCAACTAAAAGACAAGGGATTCTTCTCGCCTAGTGAATTTAATGGCTACATGAAGACAATTAAGTCAGAACTAAAAGATAACCCATTGATAGTTGGCGATGCAGAAAAAGTTGCAGAAAAAATTAGTAATAAGTTTAGTGCACTTGTTAAGGAAAACGGATACACACCAGAAGGATTATTAAATGCAAGAAAACAATTAGATTCATGGATGGCTTCTCAAAAAGGTTCTGCTATATTTGACCCAAGCAAAGAGGGGGCTGTCTCTGTGGCACTTAGAGCTATTCGACAGGGTGGTAATGATTTTCTAGCACAAAGAGTACCTGATGTTGCTGTTAAAGACCTGCTTGCAAAACAATCAAATCTATATCAAGCAGTAGATACTATTGCTAAAAAGGCTGCGTCAGAGGGTGGAAGTAAACTACAAAGATTCATAAAATCTAACCCAGGTAAAGTAAAAGCACTTAAAACAGGAGCAACGCTAGTAGGTGGAGGACTAATTGCAGAACAGGTGTTTAAATAACCTTTTGTTCTTCAAGGTGTAACCACAGAGCAAATAAGAGTAGGGCTATTCCTAGTATCATACTTTAACTCTTACACACATGTTATAATTAAGCAATAGGGGGCTGTGTATAACTTCGGGAGCAATCCTAAAACTAAATAATGGAAAAGAAACCAAACAACCCAATGATAGAACAAATGCTGAAACTTGCAGAAGTTGCAGATGTTTTAACCAAGAAACAAGCTAAGGAGTTTGTGGATTTTCTCGTTAAACTTAATAAGGAACAGCTCTCTCAACTAAAAGAAGAACTTGTAGCCAAATCAGAGGAATTTTCTAATACTGTTTCACAGGAAACATTTACTCAAATACAAAATGCCCTAATTGAAATTAAAGAAAAAGCCCACGATAACCAATTAGAGGTACGACAACTCACAAACAAGCAAAAGAAGGTTCACGAAGCAAAAATGGCTCAATTAGAGGGTCTTATAGAAGAGTTTAGAAACTTTGAAATCCCTGAACCAGTAGAGATAGATAGAGAAGGAATTATTACTGAAACACTTTCTCGTATACCCATCATAGAAACGCCCGAAGAAATAGGGGGAGAAGATATTGCTGAAAAACTCAATGCGCTTGAAGAAGTTATTGACCAGAAAGTAATCAGGGGTCTAACTAAAAAGATTACTGACCTTTCAAGTAATATTGCCCACAACGTAATCAAGGGTAGCTCAACAACATTAGTTAATGGAAAATTAGCTAAGAACATTAACTTCTCTGGTTCAGCCTCAGTTTCTTATAATGGTGATAACGCAAATGTGACAATAACTGGTGGCGGTGGTGGTGCAGTAGACTCAGTAAATGGACAAACAGGTACAGTAGTACTAGACACAGGAGATATAGCCGAAGCTACAGACCTTAACTATGTATCAGATGCCCAACTTACAGTTATAGGAAATACGTCAGGTACTAATACTGGAGATGTAACACTCGCAGGTGAAGATTACCTATCTATTGTGGGACAAGTCATTACAGCTAATGCTATTGATTTAGACAACCTCTCAGCAACAGGTACACCAGATAATACAAAGTTTTTACGAGGTGATAACACATGGGCTACACCTGCGGGTTCTGGCGATGTTTCCAAGGTAGGGACACCTGTAAATACTCAAGTTGGTTACTGGACTGGAGATGGAACCCTTGCTGGTGATGCAGGTCTAACATACAATGCTACTACTAATGTTTTAACTGCTACAGGATTTGTTGGAGCATTAACGGGGAATGCTGATACTGTAACAACGAATGCTAACCTTACAGGGGTAGTTACTTCTACTGGTAATGCTACAGCGATTGCAGATAATGCACTCTCTATAGCAAAGACCTCTGGTCTACAAACCGCCCTTGATAGTAAGTTAGCTTCTTCCTTTACTAAAGCTCAATTAGATACAGCGGTTTCTGATGGTAATGTTCTATTTGTTGGTGATATTACACAGTATACAGACGAACTTGCTCAAGATGCTGTAGGTGGAATAGTGGCAAACAGTACATTTATCAATCTTGCCTATAATGATGGCACCCCATCTGTAACTGCTTCATTAAGCGCAACAGGTACTCCAGACAATACAACCTATCTTCGTGGTGACAATACATGGGCTACTATATCAAGTGGTGGTGCAACTACCGCTCTTGATAACCTAGCTTCTGTTGCTATAAATACATCACTTATTTCTGATACAAATAATACAGATGACTTAGGAAGTACAGCTATTCGATGGAGAAAAGGATGGTTTACAGATGGGGAATTTACAAACATGATTACCATTGGTGGAACATCTCTTACAGATGTATCACAGACTCTCACTAATAAAAACCTAACCTCTGGTACAAATACATTTCCAACATTTAACCAAAATACTACAGGTAGTGCTGCAACCCTAACAAATACTAGAACAATCTGGGGACAGAACTTTAATGGTTCAGCTAATGTAACTGGTGATATAACGCTTGGTACTGGAAATATAACTATGACTGGCTCTATTGGTGCTACAGGAGCAAGAGCAACAAAGGTCTGGACTGCTGATATTGAAAGTACAAATATGCCGACAGTAGGTGGTACAGCTATCCTTACATCTCTTACTGCTCCACAGTTCACAACTATTGAATTAGGACACGCAACAGATACAACACTTTCAAGAGTAAGTGCTGGGGTTATTGCTGTAGAGGGAAAGACACTCGCAAATCTTACTGATGGTGGTACTTTCATAGCAGATATTTCTGTCCCAGATGAAGCATATGGTTCTGGTTGGGATAGTAATACAGAAGTACCAACAAAGAATGCCGTATATGACAAAATAGAAACACTAAGTTATACACCAGCTTATTTAGGTATTACTGCAACACCTAACTCAGCACAAACAACAGTCGCCAATACCGCATATACATTAGCCATAACAGTACCAGTTGCTTGTACTATAACAAAAGTCGCTGTGTATATCGGTGTTTCATCTGGTAACATAGATGTAGGTATATATAATAGCTCAGGTACAAGATTAGGTTCTTCTGGTTCCGTTGCATCTCCTGGTGTTGGCTCACAGTTAATATCACTTTCATCAAGCGTTGCTCTTACACCAGGATTTTATTACTTAGCTGTGGCGGCAAATAACGCAACTATTTCACTCGGTAGATATAGCACAGACAACTTATTAGGTAGTGGTGCTGTGGCAACATCGTTTCCACTCCCATCAACATTAACAACACCAATAGCTGTGTCTTCAAGAGCCTATTCAATAGCTGGCGTAGTATCAGGGGGTGTAACACAATAATTATGAAAAACATAGAAAAAATAAACAACAAAATACGAATAGTGGAAACTAAAGAACAAGAATTAGACATTGATAGCTTTTTAGCGTCTGAAGAGATGAAAAAAGAAAACCTAAAGATACTTATTGATAACCTAGAAAGTCAATTACTAGAAGCTAAGGCAGAGTTAGCTCAAACTAAGCAAAACTTAAAAGACTTTAAGTAGAATATATGGCAGATGATAGTAATTATAGCAAAAGGGAACTAAGATTTACGTCGCAAAGACCACCTCTTTTTTTGACCAAGAGATATATTTTTAGACCACTCCTCAGAAAGTTTTTTACCTTTTCTAGTTTTAGACATTTTTTCTTTAGTTTCAATACTAGTTATCCTAGTCTTCATGAAATTGGAAATAATTTTTCCTTTTTCTTCGGTAAAGTCATATTTTCTATGACAAGAAACACAAAGTTTAAGAAAACAATCTCTGTCTTTGATATAATTACAATTATGTTTAAGACACCATTGATAGTTATTAGAAATACCAGAGCAATCTTCCCCTTCACAAATATCAGCCTTACCAAAATGCTTTTTAAGCCATTTATGAACAGCATAGTATCCAGGATTTTTACCTCTATCAAGGTTATAGCAAGACATATTACAGTAAAGAGAATAGCCCTTATTGAGACTACTAATATTAGGGGTAAATTCTTTGCTACAAGTTTTACAAAAGTGGTGTTTAATCATTGATAGAGTATAACATGGAGTCACAACCACGCACATATACAGATAGAGAAATAAATCACTTCTTAAGTGACATAAAAGAGCGTTTAGAGAAACAAGATGCGATGCTTATAAAAATCCTTGACCAAGCAACTAAAACTAATGGCAGAGTAAACAAACTTGAGTTCTGGCGTAATGCTATTGGCTGGGGCTTCGGTGTTATAATGACTATTGTATTATTCACACTAAACTACATTAAATGAAAATCCAATTCATCTTCAACAAAGTAAAAAACCCTCTACTTGCAAAACAAGGTATAGAACACTATATCCAAGAACTTAAATCTCTTGGCTATACTATAGACAGCTCTGAGAAAACAATAAATAAAACATTTACTACTTATATCTTTTCAAGTGATGTGGTAAATAGTGCTAACTCTGTATATGCAAATGACCTTATTCCTTTTATGGAAGCTGGTAATAGACTCTCAGTTTTTATACTCGGCGAAAATAGCTCAACCCCAAGACAATCAAACCCTACTCAATACCCTATAAACCTTTTAGGTAATACAGCTATAGTTATACCAGAGCATTGGTATGGTGCTCACTTTAGTACGATGTCATTATATTTATTACATGAAACAGCTCATGCTGGTTTTTTCTTTGCTGGTAAAAAAGATACAGTTCATACTGTCCCTGCTAAATACGGAAGCATAGTAGATGGTAATCGTGTTTACTACAAAGACTTATTGAAAGAACTAAAACCTGTATTAGAGCTAAATCAATCAGTCCCTACAGTAACTCCTATTATGAAACTAGGTAGTCGTGGTGAGAATGTAAAAGAACTTCAACAACTCCTAAGAGAAAAGGGTTATTTTAACTATCCAAGCAATACTGGATACTTTGGATTGTTTACTAAAAACTCTGTAATTGCTTATCAAAAATCACAAGGACTTGTTGCTGATGGAATAGTAGGAAAAGTAACTCTTGAGAGCCTAAAAAAAAAGCCTAGTCTAGCTAAGTGGGGTCTATCTCCTGAATGTGAAAGACTAGCAATTCAGTTCCTAGAACTTTGTCAACAAAAGGGTTATAAACTTAAGATAACTTCTGGTTACCGCTCTCAAGAAGAACAAAATAGACTATACGCCCAAGGAAGAACCGCTCCTGGTGCGATTGTAACTTGGACAAAGAAATCAAAACATACATCACGAAACGCTTTTGATGTAGCATTTATAGGTAAAGACCCTTACCCTAAAAACTTTGATTGGAAAAAGATAGGAGTAATCGGAGAAAAACTTGGACTCCGCTGGGGAGGTAGGTTTACTAAAAAGGACTTTGTGCATTTTGAAATATAATGCTAATATAAATTATTGGTTTCATAACACCAATCGCAAGCACTTACCTAACTCATATATTTTTTTTTACTAACCCGCACATCCTTTTCTGTGCGGGTCTTGCGTTATCCACAGTTTTATATTGCATAACTATTTACAAATTATATAATTATCTTATGAAGAAAATATGCAAAGTCTGCAACGACGATTTTGTAGGTCATCATAGAAGAGAATATTGTTCTTCACAATGCCAGGAGGAAGCACTAAAGAAATACCACAGCGAAGTATTTTTTCCTGAGATTGACAAGACTTACAAGTTCCAACTTAGTGATAAAAATGGCAAATACTTTCACTATAAATGGTAAAATATACTAGCCTAATGGCATAATTATGAACAAAACATTTAAACGTTACTTAATAAGTTCGCTTATCACATTTGCATCAGCATTTGGAATAGTGATACTTGCTTCTATTGACTCACTTACAATGGAAAGTTTACAAAGTGGAGCACTCGCCTCCCTATTGTTTACTGGACTTAGAGCTGGGGTAAAAGCAGTTTTAGAACTGTTTGTAAATCCTAAATAAGTGACCCCGACCTTGGATTAGGTCAATATGAGTAAAATCTTTTACAAATCAATATTGTCCATAGCGATAATGTCAGTAACAATGACATCTCCGTTGATGGCAGAAGCTCCTAAACCTGTAGAACCTCCAAAGGTTTTATCAGTAAAGGAAGTACTAGCCCTATACGCAGAGAGATATAATGTATCCTACGAAAAAATGTATAAAACATCTTTTTGTGAAAGCTCTCTAAACCCTAACGCTATAAATAATACCCCAAGAGAATACTCTGTAGGTATTGCACAAATCAATCTTAAGGCTCATACCCATATTACAGTTGAACAAGCTAAAGATATACATTTTAGTGCAGAGTTTATGGCTAAAGAGTTTGCCCGTGGTAATGCTCGTATTTGGTCGTGTTACAATAAATTCTACTAGTTGACTTTTAATCGTCAAAAGTATATACTTATTCTTGCTTGGGTTCGCCCTCGCAGACAATTCCACCTTTCGGGGTGGTTTTGTTGTTTATATGTTATATACTATTTAAGTGAATCAAGAAACCGCAGACTTTATAGCTTTCTTAGAGGCAAATCCTTATGTATCAGTTGAGGAACTTTTTATTGACTTCTTTGGAAAACATAGAGCGAGAAAAATCACAATCAATTCTATTCTCACAGAACTCGACACAGAAGAGAGAATAAAGATGATACAACTTTTAAATACTGCTGGTTTTGATGATATTTTATAATTAGCTAACGTCAGCAAGTAAACTGGTGGCGTAAGGCTAGGGATTAACCTATTATACTGTTTAGGTAGATATTATTGAGTTATTGTAACGTAAATAATATCGAATAATCTGACATTTCGTGAAAAACGAAAAGACCCCATCAGTTGAAATGCTTTGTGAAAGTTTACATAGAAGTAACAAAGACTACGGGGGAATAGGGAGTGATTGGTAAAAGGTGAGTTCGATTCTCCCCACTTCCACAAAAAAACACCATAAGGTGTTAGCGATGACCAGAGAGGACTGTAACTATTGCTACAAAATAAATTGTAAAAATTAAGACAAAAATAAAACCTACAATTTTCTCCGTGGGCATCTTTTTAAGTTTTGACCTAAGCCAAAGAATAAAAAGAGTTGTTAGCATGTTTATTGTTTTAATAAGTATACAGTATTTATCAAGCGGGTTTTCCACAGTTGACTATATACTTTAAATAAGTGTATAATATTTCTATTATTAGCTTGGCGTTAGTAGTCTCCAAATTCTGCCAAGCGTTTGGAGACTTTTGATTTAAAATGAATAAATGTAGTAAGTGTTTAAAGGAAAAAGATTTGTCACAGTTTTATAAAAACAAGTCCACGAAACTCGGTGTTCATGCCTATTGTAAGGATTGCTCAAAAGAACTGACTAGTGGTAAATATAAGAACAAACTAAGCGAACTAAGAAAAAAATATTATTTAAAAAATAAGGAGTCTTTAATTAAAACAATAAATAAAAACTTAAGAAATAGAGATTTTGGTCTTGCGTTTATTTTCGATGGAATGAGAAGGAGATGTAAATATAAGTCACAAAGTAATTATAAGTATTATGGTGGTAAAGGAATTAGTGTTGAGTGGAACACATACCAAGAATTCAAAAAAGATATGTATGGTTCTTATGTTGAGCACCTAAATAAATATGGACATAAAGAAACTACTATAGACCGCATTGATAATAATAAAAATTATTCCAAAGAAAACTGTCGTTGGGCAACAATCAAAGAACAACAAAATAACAGAACCTTTAAAAATAAGTTATCCACACATTAGTCACTAGTATCGGTAAACAAACACATTTATAATATATATGTGGATACAATTACGAGTGAAAATAGATTGCACCTTTTACTTGCTGTTAAACAATTAACATCAAATCAGGTAATTGATATTTTCTATCATCAAGAGAGTGACTTTTATGAACAAGCAGTAGAAAAAGAAAAACTATTGTTGGAACTTTTATTAGACGAAAATAAGGTAATACCACAATACATAGTCAATGAGGGTAAAGAACTTCTATCGTGGTAAAATATAACAAATTAAGTTCAATGACACAAAAACAAATTGAGACTTATCTCAAAAAGAACTGGTTTACTACACCGAATGATGAACTTGCAAAGGCTATTGGTCGAGGAACTTCACAATTAAGGGTTATCGCTAGAAAATTAGGATTACCAGCAAAACAAGGACATCCAGCAAAGAGCGAATTTAAAAAGCTCTCTGTTGATGACTTACAAAAAAAGCGTAAAGAGTCAGTTGAAGCAAACGATACAAAGAAACATCTTAATACTGTTTTAAAGGAAAATGACGAACTTAAAAAACTCCTTTCAATTAAGGAGGAAGTTCCAAACTTTAAAAACGTACAGATTGTTGCTTCAAAGACTGGTGGTAACACCGAGGCTACTGCTGTTGTATTGGCTTCTGATTGGCATTTAGAACAGCGTGTTGACCCAGAAAAAATAATGTATCCAAACGAATATAATTTAGAAATCGCTGAGAAGCGTGCTAAACAATTCTTTCAGGGTACATTGGTGCTTCTTCGTGAAGCAGAACAGAACGTCAAGATTAAAAACCTTGTACTCTGGTTGGGCGGTGATTTTATCACTGGTAACATCCACACTGAAAACTTGAAGATTTGCCAACTCGGACCTTCACAGGCTATCAGTTTTGCTCGTGACCTTTTAATTAGCGGTATTGAGTTTCTACTCAAAGAAACAACTGTAACAATTACCATTCCTTACAATCACGGAAACCATGCCAGAATTACTGACAAGGTTTGGAAATCTTCAGAAGAAGATAACTCTTTGGAAAACATTTTATATGATGCAATCGCTTATCACTTCAAAGATGAGCGTCGTATCGTAATGGTTGCCCCAAAGGGTTCTGTTTCTACTGTTGAAATCTACGGATTGAAGATTGGTTTTGTTCATGGACACCATGGCTTCCGTTATCTTGATGGCGTTGGTGGATTATATATCCCAGCTCGTAAATACATCATGCGTAAATTTGCAAAAGCAAACTACTACCTTGTTTGTATGGGACACCACCACCAATACCTCCAGGACACAATGTTCCTCTGTAATGGTTCTATGATTGGTTATGACCAATATGCCGACTCGTGTGGATTTGGTTATGATATTCCAAAACAGACATTCTTCCTGATTGAAGAAAAAAGAAAATGTAGAACAGTAACAAGACCTATTCTGTTCGATAATTAGTAAACCCAAGAACATCGTTGTAAGCGGTGTTCTTTTGCTTTTAGGTATATACTTACATAGACAACAAATTGTTCATCAAAACTTATGTTATGTGTTATAAGAGAAAAAACGAACATTATCCGATTGAGAAATTGGGTAGGTTAACGAAACATCATTTGCAACCACGCTCTCGTGGAGGAAGCAATCTTCCAAATAACATTTCTTATGTCCCAGAAAAACTTCACAATGCTTATCATTTAATGTTCTCAAATCATCTCCCGCACAAAGTGGCTCAGATGTTAAACGAACATTGGATTTCAAGAGATGTAACTATGTTAGTTATACCAAATGAGTTTTTAGACCAGGTAACAGAACTTTTATGTAAACTTTCACATCAAAAGTATTAGTTATGGCAATTATTACTAGAGTAGGTTGGTGTTTAGATTGTTTCAAAGCAGAAAGACCAAGAACAGATAATTTCTTCGTCGCTAGAGGTACTAATGGTTGGCATGTAATGAAAGCAAACCATATAGGCAATCTCGGTTACACTCCTCACCTTTACAGAAGTATTAAAGTAATTGGAGAAAATGTTGTTTACGAAAAAATGTGTGCCATGCACTCGTGTGGTACAGACATTTATTACGACTCACTTTCTCAGAATTATAAGTTTCTTCTTGGTAAATGGGAAAGGGGTATGATGACTCTTTCTGACTGGAACTCTTTACAACACTACAAACACGACCCTCAATTTGAGATTTAGAGAGCTTCGGCTCTCTTTTTATATGCCCCTGTGAGGCTCTACAATCAATTTTAAGGCATAGTAAACACAAAACCCGCCACTGTGGACGGGTCTGTGCTTATATTCATGGGAGATTACTACCCGAATTTCTCCTAACAGGTTTCGCTCTCACAGAGAGCAACGATAGCTATGAAATCTAGATTCTAGAGTAATTGTATCACAATATAGTATACTGTCAATATGAAGAAGAAATCTCAAGCTCAATGCGACAAACTTTTAACTCCGATTGTAAAAATGATGCACCCAGTTTGTTTATTACATGGACATGCCGAAGGTTGTAACTATCATACAGAGGTTGCACACCACCATGTACATAAAAGCAAAAGTTTAATTCTTCGTTACAACTTCGATAACCTTATAAACCTTTGTCATCACTGTCATTTAATGTTACATTTTAATGAGAGTTTTTGGGCTTCAAAAATAGTTCAAATAAAAGGTCTTGAGTGGTTCGAAAAATTAGAAAAAGAAAAAAACAAAATTATAAAACCTAATTACGATGAAATCTACAACACACTCAAAGAAAAAGAACGCAAGGAATATCCCAAGGGACTCATTTAAACTAACTCTATCAGAATACATCATAGGTAGATACATTCAAAAACATGCACTGTCTATGAGAGCCTTGTTTAATGTGATAAAGAAGTAGTTTATCCACATACTACCTTTTGACTATAGTTGTATAATAGTCTTATGGAAGAAACTTTTGATATACAAGACACCTCCACCTTCTCTATATCAGACTTTATCCTTGATATTCCAAAAGATATTAAGGTAACAAAAAACGATGAGCGTTGGTATATTCAACGACAAATAGAAACTATCTTAAACGCCGAAGACATGCGACTTATTAATCGTAAAAGATACAATGAATTTTTGAAAGAAAACAAATGGCGACACAATGAACAGTCAATGGAAAAATGGCTAAAATCTAAAGACGTTAGGTTTAAGAAAATGGAAAAAATCCCTAAACAGACTTTTGGTATATTTACAGCTAGAATGAACAACGAACAACTTTATAGAGTATTAAGTGAGTGTAGAGATTTACATAATCGCAAAGGTAGTCCTAATTTATACGCTTGGAGTTTAAGAAAGAGGAGGGTATAGTTTTCCACAGTTGACAATAAAAACCATACTTGCTATTATTATATTGACCTTGGGCGTAGAAGGACTAGTATCACAAAATCTCCCAAGGTCTGTGGTACGAGTCCTTTTGCGTTATGGTCTAACAAATTATACGAAACATTCGGTTACCTTGGCTTACGAATTAAAATACTATAGACAATAAAAGGTTTGAAAAATTGTTGGCTTATGAATACTAGCGGGTTGCGTTTTACCCTTTCGTCCGCTAGCCTGATAAGCTCGCAATTCTAAAACCAAATGGCTTGGAAGTTAAAACAATATAGATACCCCACTTATTGAAAAGGAGTAATGACTGTAATTAGGTAATCTCCACTTATCAGAGCATCATCGTATAACATATAAAGGAAAGAACCTTAGATTTCAGGTAAAAAGGGAAAGGGGTTTAGGTATACCTATGGTAATACAATTATAAGTTAATAATAAATAAAATGAAAACATTATTTGACGAAATTACAAACGATGAATATAGAGGTATTTCCTCAAAAGAATATAAAGATACAATTTTAAGATATTCCGAAGCAATGTTTAATCTATTTGATATGGATAGAAAATACGCAAGTGGTAATTTAGGAATGCACATAATGTGGCTAGGTTCATGGACAAGTATGTTCATCGGTAGAGATGTAGTAGATTACTCCATTGATAATAAAGTATCACTAAATAATGCTTTTATAGAAGTTCTTAAATTAAATACTAATTCTGGTAAAGAAGACCTAGATAAAATACTAGATTTAATGAATAAGTAATATGGCAGAGAAAGAAGAAAAGATAAAATACGATGTCTTCTCTGTAAGACTCCACAAAGGAACTAAGAAACTCTTAATGGAGAAAAAGATAAAATCAGGTCTATCATGGAATAGATATATATACAGTTTATTAAAGAAATAGTTTATCCACAGTTATAAACTTGCATTATATACAGCAATAATGCATACTGTATGAGTAGCAGAATAATGAGTAAATATATGAGTGATTTAATTATTGAAGAACAAGAGTTTAAGGATAAGGAGTTAGAAGCAATAGAACCAAAGACACCTATCTTCACTTCTCCTGAACCAGAAACAGAAGTATTAGATGGTCGAGGAATGATTTATGAGATAACAGATGAAGAGTTAGAATAATATGTTAATTGAATACAAAGGAGAGATAAATGGAAAGCCTATGTATATAGGAACATATCACGAATATGTAGAAGTAGGTACAACGAGAATGTCGGTTATAAATGGATTATTATTTAGTGGAGTAGAGTTTTAAAATGAAAACAATAAACATTAAAGGAAAAGAATATGTCCCTGTAGTAGAGAGAGTAAAAGAGTTTCATAATAAGTATCCTAGTGGTTGGATTGAAACAACTATACATGAAAGCAGTACACCAGATAGAATTGTTGTTTTAGCTAAAGTATGGCTTGATGATAAAAGATTCTTTTGCGGAGCTTCACAAGCAGAATGGGGTAAAGGTATGATGGGGAACGTAGCCCTTGAAGTTGCTGAAACTTCTGCTGTTGGTAGGGCTTTAGGTTTTGCAAATATAGGTCTTGTAGATGGTATTGCAACTGCTGACGAAATGAGAAAGGTTAAAAAGTCAGATATATTAGAAGACGAAGAACCTTTTTAAATGGAAGCAGTAGAGTGGAGAAAAGTCCTTGACAGATATTTAACAGAAAATACAATGTCTTCCGAGGAATATGAAAGAATGTATATAGAACAAAAGTTTTGTATCCAAGAAATTAAAAAAAGTATGAAAAGATTAAAAAGTAAACAATAAAAACATGAAAAATTTCAGTATATTTAAGAATCAACCAAACACAAACGAAAAAGCACCAACACACACAATTTCAGCAAATGTTGGAACAAAAGAACAACCAGAATATGTAAACATTGGAAGTTGTTGGACTAAACAAGGTAACAAAGGAGCTTTTCTTAGTTGTAACCTACAAGACGAATGGGTAGACCACAATGATAAAACTAAATCACGAAAGGGTTACAAGATTGTTGACGAGGTAGCTGTTAGAGATAACGAAACAAATGAGATTATTCCGCAGTTCCAAGAACAAGATATGAGTGATATTGGTTTCTAATGGAACAAAGAACTTCACAACAGAACAAGGCTCTTCACAAAGGATTTCAACAAATAGCTGACTATCTTATTGAAAACAACATAACGCTACAAGAGGCTTTCAAAAATATGGAAATACGCCCTACTATGGAAGCTATCAAAAGTGTTTATCGTCAAATAGCTCACGCTAAGTATGATATTAAAAGCACTTCTGAATTAGAAAAAAAACAGGTAGACCAAGTATGGGAAGATATGGTTCACGCTTTATCAATTAATACAGGAGAATACTTTGCTTTTCCAAGTGAAGAGAATACAGAAGAATATATCAGTAGTTTTAAAGATTAAATATGAAACGAAGTCAATTAGACAGAGTAAGATTTAAACTAAATAGAGATGGTTTCATAACTAGAAACGAATGGTAGACAATCATTTCTCGTGCTATAATAAGTAGATGAAATGTAAATATTGTGGTGTTAAGGATATAAAAGGACAAGCAAAATCATATTGTAGTATGGAATGTAAGTCTAAATCTCAACTAAAACTTAAAGAATTGCGATGTAGTATCTGTGGAAATGTAGTCAAAGTAAAAAGAAGTAGGAAAGACGCAAAGTTTTGTTCTATAAAATGTAAATATGTATGGTGGAAAACTAGGGAGATTCCAGAATCTACACGAAATAAACTATCTAAGGCATTAAGTGGTAAACCTAAAAGCGAAGAACATAAGCAGAAGATTAGGGTTATGTTAAGAAAAAATATTCGTAGGGGTGAGGATAATTATTTTTGGAAAGGTGGTGTAACAAAACTAAACCAACAAATAAGGTCAAGTTTAAGTAACAAGGAATGGCGTAAAAAGATTTTTGAGAGAGATGATTATACTTGTCAGATTTGTTTGAAAAGAGGTGTATACGTAGAAGCTGACCACATTAAACCATTTTCAAATATAATAAATGAGAATAATATCAGAAGTATGGAAGATGCAGAAAAATGTAATGAACTTTGGGATATAGGTAATGGTAGGACACTTTGTCGAGATTGTCATAAAAATACTGATACTTATATGGGAAGGACAAAAAAACATGAAAAAGAATCAAGTTGATAGAATAAAAAGTAAGTTGAATAGAGATGGGTTTGTTACACGCAATGAATGTTTGAATTTGCAGTATCATAAAATCTCAAGACTTTCAGCAATTATTCTTTTATTGAAAAGACAAGGTTGGAAGTTTGAAACAGTCGAAGAAAAAGGAGATTATAAATATATAGTTATAAAATGAATAAACCAAAGGGGTGGAGAACTGGACAGTATATATTTAACCTATTAGAATTTATGAAGTCTAAAGGTGTCCCAGGTAATCAAAACGAAAGATTAGCAGATACATTTCATATTTCTGATGAGAGATTTACGGAACTACAAAAAGAATTTGATAAATTATATGAAAACTAAACCAACATGCCCTCATTGTGGAGAAGAGATAAATCTAAACTCTATCCGTGCAAAATATAGATGGGCAAATACAAGTAAAAAGAAGAGAAGTGAATTTTCAGCCTTACTGCACAAGGCAAAAGCGGAAAAAAAGTTATCCACAGTTAAGAAGAAATAGGGCTTGCATACTGCATACGATTTGCTATGATTAAAGTGTAGAAGTAATCATTATTAACCAATCGCTTCTATGAGGATATATGAAGAAATTAATCTGTAAAATATTTGGACACAAGTACCCTTCATGGAAAAGACAAGAACTCAATATGTGTGGACACTCAGATTGTAGAAGATGTGGATTTAGACTTAATAAATAATATGAAAGACCACGCAAAACATGATTTCTTAAAAGATATAGAAGTAGAAGGTAAGGTAGGAGGTTTCAAAGGAGATTGGATAGTAGGACTTGCACTTGTAGCAATAGTTATATTAGTAATAATCTTCCCACACGGGATTAAATAAATATGGAGTATAAGTTTGAACAAAATGGTACTGGAAAAGGTCATGAAGTTTTAGAAAGAAAGAACTTCACAATATCTTTTGCAAATACAAGTGGTACATGGTTCTTTGAGGGTGACGAAGAAGTAGAAACAGCAATAGTTACAGATTCTAGTTATTACATACTCAACGGCGACCATAGAGAAGAATACTCTAAATGTAAAACACTCGCACAAGCAATGAAGTACTTTAAATCAAAGCCAGAACTTAAAAGTAGTTGGAGTAATTAAGCATAGTAGAGAAGGAGTATCTTTGCCTGTCAACTGAAATGGAATACTAATGGCGTTCGTGGCAAGTCGAACCATGTTGCAGGGCACAGGTACTTCTTCAGGAGGTAGCACTCAGTTCGTAGGGAGGGGTATAAAAACCTCAACGCCTAGGTCAGACTTAATAACAAACGCTGATAAGGTCTCAGTGCTCAAACAGTGGCTTAAGATTTGTGTCTGGTCTCTATGAACTGAATACTGCCTCTAAAGATTATTAGGTAAAATTAAATATTATGAAAGATACAACAAGATTTATTATTGATTGGATAAGTAGAATGGCTCAAACTTATGGTGGGAGTGTTTATACAAAAGAAGGCAAGTGTTTAGATTGGGGGCAAGCCATTTGCTATGAACAGTATGGTAAAGATTGGAACAAATATTTAGATGATAACGATATTGAAGACCCCGATGAAGAATCATTAAGACTAGCAAAAAAATGGGAAAGTGGTGAGCACCCTGATTGGGTAGATGTAAGTAGATTAAATAAACGAGATTAAATTATGAAAAAGCACTTAGAAGAACCAAGATAAATAGTTGCAGATAACAGAGAATAATATAAACTATAACTATGGATACAATAATCAATTTACAACTAACAAAGCAGGATATAAATAATATATTGGTTTTAATCAGTAAGGCAGAAATCAAGGGTGGTGAAGCTATGGCTGTAGCTATTCTACAGGATAAGTTAAGTAGTGCTATAAAGCCCCAGAATGACACAGGAAGCGTTCCAATGGCTAAAGATGCTGTAGGAGACGATAAGATAGAAGAGTAATTATTTGTCTGTCTATGAAAATTAAAAGATTTAAAGAGAATGAAGAAGTACCAAGTAATGCAGTGTATTTAACACGAGCAACAGATGGCTATATTGTTTATTTCTTTTTTCTAGTAGAGGAGTAGACAGGGTAATGATTAGCTTGTATAATTAAGTTATGGAATCTGAAGAACAGAAAACTAACAGTAAGCCCTGGTTATTTCAAAAAGGTGTAAGTGGTAATCCAGGAGGAAGACCAAAAGGAAGTAAATCTTTAAAGACTTATGCTAAAGAATATCTTGAGGGATTAAGCGACGAAGAAAAGATAGCATTCTTTGAGGGGTTAAATAAAATAGATATTTGGAAAATGGCTGAAGGAAACCCTAAACAAGATGTAGACTCTAAAATAGAGGGTAACTTAACAGTTGTAGTCCCAGAAGCAGTAGCTAAGTCTTTTAATATAAATGCAACTCACGAAGAAACAGGAACTGACAATACTCAATAAGAGTAGGTTTAAGGTACTTAACTGGGGTAGGCGTTCTGGTAAGACTACGCTATTTGCCTATGAGGCATTAGGAACAGCCCTAACAATAGATGATGCTCATGTAACTTACTACGCTATGACACATGGAGATGCTAGAGATATTGCTTGGAAGATATTTCTTGACGTATTTGGTGAAGCTGTTGTATCAAAGAACGAAACACTCCTAGAAATTAGAGTAAGAAACTTAAAAGGTGGAACTTCTCTTGTAAGTTTAAAGGGTTGGGAGTCAGTTATTCTCTCTGGTAAAGGGCGAGGAACTGAGAATGATTTAATACTAGCCGACGAGGTGGCTTTTTGTCGTCAATTCATGGAGTATTGGGATAAGGTTCTAGCTCCTACACTTCTTACATCCAAGGGTAGGGCTGTATTCGGTTCTACACCAAACGGATTTAATGACTTCTATGATTTAACTGTAAGAGCACAATCAAGTGAGGATTGGTTTTATTGTCACGCTACCTCTTACGATAACCCAATGAACGAGCCAGAGGAGATTGAGCGTATTAAGAAAGAAATTACAGAGGATAGATTTGCACAAGAATACCTAGCAGACTTCCGTAAACTTGAGGGACTTGTCTACAAAGAGTTTAGACGTGATGTTCATGTATATACAGATGGAAAACCCGCTAATTCTATCAAATACTTTGCTGGTATAGACTTTGGTTTTACAAACCCAACTGCAGTCATTTCAATAGAGAAAGATTGGGATAACTCATTTTGGATAACATCTGAGTGGTACAAACCAGGAAAGACTGATATAGAAATAGCTGAGTATGTAAGTGCCCTAAGATTTGAAGAAGTGTATCCTGACCCAGAAAGTCCTAGTGCTATTGAGGAACTAAAGAAAGCTAATGTCTATTGCCGTGAAGTAGTAAAGAATAAGGATAGTATTAAGAATGGTATAAATAAAATAAGAGCCTTGTTTATGCAAGGTAAAATACATATTCACTCTAGTTGTACTAATCTTATTTGGGAGCTTGAGAATTATCGTTATCCAGACAAGAGAATGAATAACAACGAGCAAGAAAACCCCATCAAGGAAAACGACCATGCTTGCTTTACAGCAGATACTAAGATTGAGGGAGATATTTTATATACTAAATCAACGGGCTTCAAAGATGTTTATGAGTTTATTGGGTCTAAGGTTACCGCTGACCATCCGTATTTGACACAAAGGGGTTTTGTAAGACTTGACTCTTTGCGATATTCTGATAAACTTGTAATATGGAAACACGAATTATTGATGGAATTATCTTTAGGCGATACCCAAACTCAAACAGGAGTGAGCTTCGTAACTATTTTGTATCTTCTGCAACGAAACTTACAGGCTATAAAACAAAACGTCTACACAGATATATATGGGAAAAATATAACGGGCAAATACCTAAGAGCTTTCATATCCACCATAAAGACCGTAACACACTTAATAACGACATATCTAATCTCCAACTTGTATCACAAAAGGAGCACTTTGCTGAACACTATCAAGATTGGGAGGGTAAGTTTCAAAAATGGGCTAAGGCAGGTCAAGATGCTGCTTCAGAATGGTCTAAAACACCAGAAGGACAAAAGTTCAGAAGCGAACATGGAAAAGTCAATGCAAAATACTTCCCAAGATACTCAATCACTAGAAATTGCGATGAATGTAATAGAGAATACACAGCTAAGACGAAGTTTGGCAAATACTGCCACAATAATTGCAGGGCTAAAGCATTGCGGAAAAGAAGAAGTTTTTGCTAGCGTTTCGAGAAATGGATATTTCTTTGCTAATGGTGTATTAGTATCAAACTGTGATGCGTTGCGTTATGCTATTTACATGGAAGAACCAGTAAATATTTTTAATGAAATTAGAATTCAAGATAGAGTAAACCTTAATAGACAATCACGTAAAGCAGGTTTTGAATAGCCACTTTTTGCGTGTGGTATAATTTATGTATCGTGATTTGCGTGCTGTCCAGTTGAGAGTAATCTCAGCCGTACTGGGTAGCACATAAACCATGATAGATATTTTTAAACAAATAAGAGAGGAGCGACAAGACTTTCTTCAAAATGAAATTGAGGTTGTACCAGGTTATAACTTTAGTCAATACAATACGATTAAGAAAATCCACTTGTATTTTAATTCCCACTATGAAAAAGGTGACTATGAGGAAGTAAACGGAGTATTAAGAAAGAAGGTTTTTCATAATCTATCTACTTGGCGTTGTGAAGTAGCTACAAAGATGATTGATATGGATGTAAAAGACTTCATCCTTGTATCTAATAACCCAGAAACAGACTGGAATGTTTACATACTTGAAAAAGAACTAAAGGCTTGGCTTAAAAAGAACGAAATGGGACAAGTTCTTAATGAGGTCTCAAGACTTCTACCAGTTTACGGGACTGTTGTACTTGAAAAGACAAAGAAAGGTGCTAAGGTTGTAGACCTAAGACACTTCTATGTAGACCAGGCGACAGATAAACTAAAGAACGCAAGATATATCCTTGATAGAAAGCTATTATCACACCAAGACATGCGTAAAATGGCTAAGCATGGATGGGAGAATGTCCAAGATGCTATTGACGCTTTTAGTGGTGTATATTCACAAGGTTACGACCTTTCGTCTATTGGGACTACATCAAATGGCTCAAATCTTTATGATGTCGGAGCTTCACAAGTCGCTAAATCTCAGGGTGCTCCCCTTGTTGAAGTATTTACACGCTATGGAGAAGTGCCACTATCATGGTTCACAGATAAGCAATCAGACGAGAACGAATATGTATTGGCTAAGATGGTTGTTGCGGGTGTAGATAGTGCTGTTCAAAATGACAAAGGAGTCATTATTGCAGAAGATGGTATTGTTCTTTATAAGGAACAGATTGACGAAGTTCCTTTTGAGGAGGTTCACTACAATAAAACAGAGGGTCGTTGGATGGGTATTGGTATCGTTGAAACACTATTTGAGAACCAAAGACGTATCAATGAGGTTAAGAACCAAGAAGCTAGAGCTAACGAACTAGGTTCTATACAATTATTCCAATCACGAGACGACACTATTGCTTCTAATATCACTACAGACCTACAAAATGGTGAGATACTAAAAGTCAAAAGCGAGATTACACCTATCCCGACAGAAGCTAGACAGTTAGTTGGATTACAAAATACTGCATTATCTATTGAGCAACACTCAGATAACCTAACATTTAGTCGTGATGTTGTTTCTGGTGAGAATCCTCCAGCTTCAGCAACCCTAGGAGCTGTCCAAATACAAACACAACAAACTACAGCTGTCTTTGATTACAAGAAAGAAAACATTGGTCTATTCCTTGGCTTGTTTATTAAAAAGTTAGTATTTCCACAGATTGAAAAAGAATTAAATCGTGCTCATGTATTTCGTTTAGGGGGTTCAATGCAAGAGATAGTTAAATTAAGAAAGAACTATGCTCGTAATTATGCAAATGCTAAGTTTGTTGAGTATGTTCTATCTCCTGAATTTGCTAAAGTAGAAACACCAGCTATGTCAGAGGAGGTATATAAAGGTTTTGAAGAGACTGCTCTTATGAATATCTCTACTATGGGTGATAAGATATGGGTTGATGTTCAAGATAAGTTCTTCAAAGACCTTGATTACGAAGTAGATATTGTCTCAACAGGTGAGAATAAGAACATCTATGCTCAAATCAATAATGGTAATGCACTTCTACAAGCAATAGCGGCAGACCCTACAATAACAACAGACCCAGTTAAAAAGAAAATACTATTTAAGGTTATGTCATCTATGGGGTGGCACATGAGTGAGCTTGAAGACATGGAGTCAGAAGCTATGGAGCAAGTAGAACAGCAAGTAGAGCAGGGTCAAATAGAGTTAGCTCAACCTCAAAACAATGAATAAACAAAATCATATAGATATTCAAAACCTAAAAAGATACCCAGAGTTTTATGCTCTTCAAAAAGAGTTAGAAGATTTTTGTGATAAACTAGATAATATAAGTGATATAAAACTAGATGAGTTTTCTAGGGTATCACTGGAACAAGAAGTATTTGGAAGAAGATATGCTTCTGAAAAGGTAAAAGACTTACTGTCATCTCTTGGTTTAGTAGATAAAACTAAGATAAAAAGAGATTTAACAGGAGAGTAATCGGTTATAGTACCCGCTTAAAAACTAACTTATAAAGGTATCGTTGCCATCTCAACGTTTAACCACTTATCATTTCATGGATGAAGAAAATGTACAGGCTCAAGAGGAGATAGTAGAGCAGGAAGAAAATATCTCAGAGGAACAAGTAGAAGAGACTGAATCACAAGAGGAGGAATCTGAAGATGTTACTCTATCTAAATCAGAGTTCAAGAAATTGCAACGAAAAGCTATTGCCTACGATGCAACAAAAGAACTTAAAGAACCAAAAACGGCAAAATCATTATCAACATTATCAGAGAAGACAAATGATAACTCTCTTAATGTGAAACTTGAAAAACTAGAACTTAGAGCTGATGGCTATTCGCCAGATGAGATTGAGGCAATAATGGATTTGGGCGGGGCTAAAGCTCTAAAGAATCCAGTTGTACAATCTGCCATCAAAGCTATGAGAGCCGAACAGAAATCGAAAGATGCTACTGAATCAGTTTCATCTAGGTCTCCAGTATTTAAAAAGTTCACACAAGATGATTTATCTAAAATGTCTTCAGCAGAATTAGAAAAAATCCTACCACAAGACTAATTACGGCGTTGGTCATGGTAATTAACAATTATTATGGCATCAATAACATCAGGTCTCTCTAACCTTATGAGTACCTTTTACGATAAGGTATTCCTAGAAAGAGCAAAAGCAGAACTTCGCCACGACTTCGGAGCAACTGTAAAAAAGGCTTCACTTAACCAAGGTAAGAGTATAATCTTCAACAGATTGACTCCTCTTGCTCTAGTTACAGCAGCTCTTACAGAAGCAACAAACCCTTCAGAAGTAGCGATGACTGCAACTCAAGTAACTGCTACTCTAGCAGAGTACGGAGCATACACAACTATTGGTTCTCTATTCAAGATGACATCTATTGATACAGACTTGAAAGAACACGTAGATGTACACGGACAAAACGCAGGTGAGAGTATCGACGCTCTTATCCGTAACGAACTTTCAGCATCAGGAACACGTCAACTTGTAGCGACAACTGCAGCAGTATCATCTACTTCAGCTATCCACACATCAGATGTTATTACTGGTCTTGAAATCCGAAAGGCTGTTCGAACATTGAAACTTAACAAAGCTCCACGCTTCCCAGGTGCTGTTTACCGAGGTGTAATCGGACCACAAGTAGCTATGGACTTGTTTGGTGCTTCAGAATGGCTTGACGCACACCGATACACAACTTCTGACGCTATTGAAAGAGGTGTTATTGGTAAACTTCACGGAGTTGAATTTGTGGAAACAAATCAGCCAACAGTAGACCTTTCAGGAGGTTTCTCAACATCTACAACAGATGTGGCTAATGTTTACACAACTTACATCTTCGGTCGTGGTGCATATGCTATGGTTTCTCTTGATTCATTCTCTAGTCCAAAGATTTATGTTAAAAATCCTGGTTCAGGAGACACTTCTAACCCACTCGACCTATGGTCAACAGTTGGATGGAAGATGCCTTTTGCAGCTAAGACTCTTAACTCAAACTGGATTATCAAGGTGATGACAGGTGCAACTAACGGAAACTCAGCTTCTATATAACTTTAATTAGTTAAATAGCAAATTAGCCCTTCGGGGCTTTTTTGTTTATACTTAAATAAAAATGGAAAAGTTTTGCAAGAAATGCAGTAGTTCACAAAAGGTTGAGATTCTTTATGAAAAGAGATATACTCAAATGCAAAGAACCATAAGGGTTGTAGAGTGTAAAACTTGTAAAGACAGGTTTTTAGATATAGAAAAAGGAAGTATTCAACTAGAGCTATTTAAGACTCCTTGACGAGTCTTTTTTGTTTGCGTATAATTGAATTATGAAAAAATTATTACCACAGTTTTCACAAATCAACTATAAAGGTTTGGATATTAACATATTAGTAGAGCCAGGATATGTAGGTTACGCATTTCACTATGAGGGTAACAACTACGGAAGTAAATTACCTATTAAAACAAGAAAGAAACAGGAACTATTAGAACTATCATTTGCACTTTGTATACAAGCCATAATGAGTTATGAAGAACTATGCAAAAAATAAAAACCGAGGACTTTCAAAAGGAACTACAGACTATTGACCCAAGACTAGTAATTGTTCCAAATAAAAACAGACCAGGAGCTTCTAATTTATTTCTTAATGGTGTAGATATTTGTACTTGGATTCCACAATTTGAAATACAAGACGAAGTAACACCAGACTACGTTTATAAACTTAACGACCTACCAATACCATTTAAAACAACAGAGCAAGTTAAAGAGATTGTTCAAATGACATTAGAACAACTAAAGACACCAGAGTATTCTGACGCTCTCTTTGATGCCCCAGTAGATGTGGTAGAAGAAAACTATGGACAACACAAAGCCTAAACTATCACTAGAGTATATAGCTGGTTTCATGGATGGTGAGGGTACATTCACCATTGTTAAACATACAAGTAGTGCGGATGGTTATTTGCGATTTAATGTCTCTGTTACTGTCGGTTCTACATACAAGCCAGTCCTTGAAGGAATTATAGAGACAATTGGTGTAGGGAAAATATATAATGTTAAGCAAATGGTTAATAAAAGGTTCTATTCGTTAGAATTTAGAAAAAGGTCAGATGTTATAACAATTTGCCAAGCACTAATACCATTCCTAGTAGAAAAAAGACAGCAAGCCGAAGTCTTGTTAGAATTTTGTTTAAAAAGAGAACAAAAATTCGCTGAAACAAAAAACAATAGATATAGTAAATACGATGACGGAGATTTGGTTATGTTTCAGAGAATTAAAGAGTTAAAATATGCCTAAAATTGTAATAACAGGTGGGTTAGGATTCATTTTCTCGCATTGCGTTGAGTACTTCGTAAAGAAGGGTTGGAGTGTAACTGTTATCGATGACCTTTCTACTGGCTCACACCCAGAGATTATAAATGACTCATTTAAGTTTATTGAAATGGATTGTGCTGACGTAAAGGTTCAAGACATAATCATCAGAGAAAACCCTGATTATATTGTTCATGCTTCAGCTATATCAGATGTAGACTTCTCAATCAAAGACCCTGAATATACCTTAAAACAAAACATTCTATCAAACATAAATGTATTTGAGGCTGCGAGATTATGTCCTAACCTTAAAAAACTACTCTATGTTTCAACTGATGAGGTCTATGGAGAATGTGAGGTATTGAAAACAGAAAGTGATATTATCTTTCCAAAGAACCCGTACAGTGCTAGCAAGGCTGTTGGCTCTCTATTGCGTTTAGCCTACGACAATACTTACAACTCAATAAAGAACAAAACTTGTGAGACTAGGTTCTGTAATGTTTTTGGGGCACGTCAAGACACACGCAAAATACTTCCACTTATTAAGGACTGTATAGAAAATGATAAGACGCTTCCTGTTCACAATGGTGGTACTGGCTATCGTGAATATATCTATGTAAAGAATATTCCACCAGTCATAGACCTATTACTTGAAAAGGGAGACAGAACATATAATGTAACTCTTAATGATGGCTTTACTGTATCTGAATTAGTGAAACGATGTAGCGAGATAACAGGTAAAGAAATAAAAACAACAGAGTCTCATAGACCTGGTATGGATTTGAAGTATCAAATGGATGCAACACGATTAAAAGAACTAGGTTGGAAACCTCTCTATACATTTGAAGAGGGAATACAAGAGTATTTAAGATGATAAAACTATTTAAACCATTTATAAGTGAAGAATCTAAAGTAAACGTACTTAGGGTGCTTAATAGTGACCAAATAGCAGAGGGTGAAGAAGTAAAACTCTTTGAGCAAGAACTAGAGGCTAAGCTCGGCAAAAGATGTCTTACTGTTAATAGTGGAACTAGTGCACTTGAACTTGCTTATGAACTAGCAGGGATTGAAGAGGGTGACGAGGTTATTACACCAATCCTAACATGCACAGCTACAAACCTACCACTAATACACCGAGGTGCAAAGATAGTATTTGCTGATATTACAAAGGACTTAAATATAGATATAGAAGATGTCAAAAGAAAAATTACTGACAGAACAAAGGCTATTGTTTTTGTCCACTTTGGAGGAAACAGTCGGGGACTTGCCGAACTTGTTGAGCTATGTAACGCCAGAAATATTAAACTTATTGAAGACGCAGCCCAAGCAATCGGAAGTGACTATTGGGGTCAATCTGACTTCACAGCAGTATCACTCCAAGCAATTAAAACTATCACTTCAGGCGACGGAGGTTTACTTATTTGCAGAGACGACAAAGATTACGAAAAGGCGAAAAGACTTAGATGGTTTGGAATTGACCGAGACGCTAAACAAAGAGGTGAAAACCCAGATGTAACAGAAGCTGGCTATAAATATCACATGAACAATATCTCTGCTGCTATTGGTAGAGGAAATCTTGCTCACTTAGACGAACTAATGGCTCACACTAATAAACTAGGAGAGATTTATCGTTCTTATGGACTGTTCTCACACACATGGCTCGCGGGTGGACTAACTGATAAATACAATGAACTAAGGATGGGGCTTGCAGATATGAATATAGAGATAGGACAACATCATTACCGCAACGACCTCTACACAGTATTTGGTGGCAAAGTAAAAAATTGTCCAGTAATGGATGAAGTAGAAAGTAAATACTTCTTTGTGCCATTACATTACGGAGTAACAGAAGAACAAGCACATTTAATAGGTAGTATCTGTCAAAAATATATATGTTAAAAAGATTTGGTTATTATGAAAATAGTAAGGAAGTTTCATCACTAATGTTCTATGATGTTGAGCTGCCATCTCGACACTTAGGCGTGATTGAAGAAGTGTTTACATTAGAAGAATACCGAAAACGTGGTTACTCAACCAAACTTATATTAGAAGCGATTGATTATGCTAAAACGATAGGATGTGATTGTGTCGAGCTTACTGTGAGACAAGACAAACCAGAAATACAGGCATTTTATAAGAAATTAGGTTTTGAGGACAGGTTAAACCATGCGTACAGGCTTAAATTGTAAGGTAATAGCGACTTGTTTTCTTGATAATCGTAGAATACAACTCGACGCTAGATTTCCCGCACACAATCAAAACATAGAGACCAGTGAGGGTATTTTAGATATGCTTAAGCGTATTGTTAATTTTGAGTTAGATAATAATGCTGGTATGCCTATGGATATAATTATTGTCAACTCAGATGTTGGTTTTGTAGAGGGTAATGAATGGCTTGACTCAATCAATAGTAAAGAAACACAGAACGGACACATAATAGTAATGCGTAGAGATAATATAGGTGGTAGTTTTGGTGCATACAGTGACGCATTCTTAAGGTTTTGTGATAAGTATGACTACTGGTTGTTTACTGAAGACGATATTATGGTTGGCGGGAGAGATTACTATAGAAGAATAGTTAATCTTATGCGAGCCAGAAAGAATATAGGATTTATTGCTCTAGTTGGAATGGCTAGACACCCACTAGGAACTCACGCACACGGCGGTGTTGGTTTGACATCAAGAGAAATATTAAGTAATATTGTAAATAATAATAATGGTGAGCTACCTTATCATCATGGCAGTTGGGACAAAAAGAATGTCGTTGAAGAGGGTGAGGTTAAGTTCACAAACTTTATTGAAACAAAGATAGGTAAAGAGATACTAGTATTCCACGATAAGGATGAGTGGGATTTTGAAACAAAGTTATGTATTCCTTATTATAATAATCCAACAGTACACTAATGTTTATAAATCCACAAATACAATCATCGTATAGAGATAATGCAATAGGTAAAACACTCTATGACTATGTTATCTATGAAAAACCAGAGGTTGTAATAGATTTTGGTGTTTTAGATGGTTATTCAACTGTTTGTTTGGCTATGGCGTGTAAAGAAAACAATAAGGGTAAGGTCAAGGTTTATGACTTGTTTGACGAGTATAAACATAACCATGCCAGACTTAAAACACTAGTAAATAATCTAAAAGACTATGGGGTTATTGATTGGGTAGAAATAGAGGAAAAGAACTTCTTTGATTGGATAAAGAACCCAGAACCATTCAATTTGTTACACCTGGATATTAGCAACACAGGTGACATTTTAGACATCGTGTGGGATAATCTTCAAGGTAAAGGAACTGTATTATTTGAGGGGGGCTCTGAGCAACGAGACAATGTTGGTTGGATGAAAGTTTATAATAAGAAACCTATAAGACAATCAAGAGCACAGTTCGATGTAGTCAATCCATTATTTCCTAGTATGAGTAAATTAAAATGAAACACGAAGAACATGAGTATAGAGGAGTAAAGGTTCACCTTGTCAGGATGGCAGATTATTTAGGGTGGGCTACAAATTTAAATGGTCAAGATTTGGGGACATGGGTTCGTGTTGGTATACCTAGTCAGATAACAATAGATGATTTAAATGATTTCTACGAGAGTAAGGGTACACCTAGAAAAGAGTCGCAATCAGAAGAAGAAATTGTACGTGAACACTTCAACGTTTTATTACAAAATGCTAAAGAAACAATAGACGGGTTACTAAAATGAAAAAACTCGCAATCGTAGTATCTGGGTGGCACTACCCATTAAACTTTTATCAAACACTATCTAGACAAAAAATTCCCAAAGGTTGGAGTGTTGATATGTTTGTTGTATCTCATCGTGACCCGTCGTTTGCTAAAATGCCAGACCTAACAGATAAGGCTCATGCAGATTTAGATGCAAAGCTCTACAACAGTATCGCCACAGTAAAAGAACTTGAGAAGTTAGGATTTGAATACAAAGAATACCCTAACACTATTGGAGATTGGGGTAACAGTAATCAATGGCTAGAAGATAACGACTACAAGCAATATGATTTGTTTCTATTCACTCACGATGACAACCTACTACTTCGCTACGACCTGTTAGAAACTGTTTGTGGTGAAATGTATAGTGATAAATGGTTAATACTAACTAACACAGTTGGAGTGCCAGCAGGTTCTATTCGTGGTTCGTTTGAGTTCTTCAAGAAAGAAATGCTAGACAAAATGGGTGGTAAGTTTGATTTATCACAAACTACTCTTGATAGAACAGGGGTAAATGATAATCCTGCTAATTGGACAGACCTTTATGATTGGAACACTACTGTGTACCCACTGACTAACCTACTCACTAAAAAGAAACTGTGGTCTAAGGTAATAATTCTCAGTCCTATCTATCGTGTGTCTATCTTCTGTATTGAGGGAGAACGTGGTTTGATTTCAAATGCACAGACCAATAAAGATGAGCTAGACACAGGTATTGCATGGTTAAAAGATAACAAGATTTTATAGATATGAATGTTTTATACACCGTAATCACTGGAAAAAAAGATATACTCGATGATAACATAAACACTAAGGGTGCTAAGGCTGTTTGCTTTACAGACGACCCAACACTTAAAAGCGATGTATGGGAGATAAGACAAATCCCTAGTTTATATAAAGATGTTCGCCGTGATAGTCGAACAGTTAAGATGTTGCCACACATATTCTTCCCAGAAGCTCAATACTCTTTATATGTTGATGGTAATATCATTTCTAAAGTACCAATGCAACGAATGATAAACGAATACCTAGAGGATGACGATATAGCTGTATTTAAACACCACACACGCGATTGTTTATTCCAAGAAGCACAAGAGTGTATCAGACTAGGATTAGACGATAAAGACACCATAGAGAGGCACACAGAGCGTTATAAGGGCTTCCCTGAACACAAGGGGTTGTATCAATGTGGTGTTATTCTTCGAAGACATTCTCCTAGAATTAAAAGACTAAATGAAGCGTGGCATGCACAATATTGCACAGGGGCAAAACGCGACCAAATCTCATTCCCGTATGTTCTCGAAAAAGAAGGTGTTCCCATTTTCGCGATTGATTCACACGCATACCTTCATGACTACTTTCAGTACAACAATCACTTGAAGCCGAGTGAGTGGAGTGGTAAGATATAAGTATATGCCAACTGGACACTATACTAGAACAGAAAAACATCGTGCTCAATTATCAGAAGCAAGAAAAAAGAGCCCATTAAGACCACCATCATATCTTGGTAAACACCACTCAGAAGAAGTAAAAAAGAAAATAGGAATTGCACAGAAAGGGAAAACTGTAAGTGAGGAAACTCGTGAAAAGATGAGTAAGAAAAGTAAGGGTAGAAAGATGCCACCGAGAACAATAGAATACAGGAAACAAAAAAGTGAAAGTCAAAAAGGTAGTAATTCAAATAATTGGAAGGGTGGAATAACACCGTTGAATAAACTTATAAGACACTCTTTAGAATATAAACTATGGAGAACGGCAGTATTTGAAAGAGATAATTACACTTGCATCTGGTGTGGACAAAAAGGTGGCACATTGCATGCTGACCACATAAAGCAATTTGCTTTTTATCCTGAACTAAGGTTTGCAATAGATAACGGCAGAACATTGTGTGTTACTTGCCATAGAACCACAGAAACTTTCGCTAACCATAAAAAAATATGAAAAAGAAAATTAAAATCTTAAAAATCATGAGCGATTGGTCTTCATCTCCTGAAAGAGAGAAGTTAAACAGTTATGGTGGTTTGGGTTATTACAGAACACTAAAGATAGCACAACAACTAGAACCAGAGTATGAAGTGACTGTGTGGAATAGGGAGTGGAAAGATAAGTTTACAGAACTAGGAACAGCTGAAGCATTTTACACTTACATCTTTACTAACTACGATATTATTTGGCTTCACCAAACAGATAATGACTTAACTTTTGCATGGCTTCGTTCTATGGCTACACACTTTAAAAAGAAACTAATTATAGATTGTGATGACAATTTTCTTGAAGTTGATAAGGGAAACCCAGCTCTTAAAAAATTAGGTAGAGGTAAACTAGATAGGACTAATAAAGTTGCTATGATGGCAACAAACTTCTCATTTGCTGATGCACTAACTGTTTCTACTGTTCCACTTAAAAAGAAATTACATAAACACATATTAGATGTTCATGGTATTGACATGCCTATATATGTTATTCCTAATTGTAATGATGTAAACGATTGGCAATACAATAAGGTTCAAGATAGTGGTGTAGTGATTGGTTATAGTGGTGGACTATCTCATAATGATGATTTAGATATGGTATTACCCGCCATTAAGACTATTATGGAAAAATACCCAGATGTTAGATTTCAACTAATGGGACAAATGGACTTAGACAAGGCTAAAAAGATATTTGGAAAATGGAAACAATCATTAAGAAATAGAATAATGCTTTTGAATGCAACTAAAACTCAACCAGAATATCCAGCTTATTTAGCAGAGCAACCATGGAATATTGGTATTGCACCGCTTATAGACTCCCCATTTAACGAGTGTAAAAGCTCCATTAAGTTCTTTGAGTATTCTATGTATAAAATACCTGTTGTAGCATCACGGGTATACCCATACCACAAAGACATTTTAGGAGTTCCAGTTATCACAGATGGTGAAAATGGCTTATTATGTGACACAGTAGACGATTGGGTTAAGAACTTGTCAAGACTTATAGAAGATAAAGAACTAAGAGAAACACTAGGACAAAATGCCTATGACCATATCGTAAAGAACTGGCAGTATAAAGATTGGAAAGATAATATCATTAAGGTAGTAGGTCAAATTTTAATGTTATAATTAGAACATGATTTGGAATGATACATCGGGCAGACTTGGTGCTGTTCAAGAAATGGAAGATTTGTGTGGTCTTGGTGCAGCTGGTATTACTGGTAACACGGCTTTATTTCAGCAATTTACTCGTTGGGCTAATAAGTGGAATAAGATTGGTTTTAAAATACTTCTTAATGCACAAGATGGTTTTGACGTAGATGATATAAACTACACCACATACCCATCTGGTACTTATGTTGGAACAACCAGTAGAGACTACTCGTTTGCCTCTACAGAGAAAATGCTTAAAATTAAAAGCGTAGGTTTATCGTATGATGGTACTAATTATGTTAAAGCTACCCCTATTGATAGTTTAGAGTTATCAAACGTATCTAAAGACCCTAATATAGATGGAAAATTTAGTAGTTCAAATCCAAGGTTTGACCCAAAAGTAAACTCTATAGATATTTACCCAAAGTTTACAGCGGCAGAAGTTTTAGCTGGTGCAAGTGTTTATGTAGAGTTTTTTAGAGAGCCAAAAGATTTAGCAACTACAGGAACAGACAGTTATATAATTGAAAATGAAAACCTAGTAACGAAGGGTGCTTCTTATGAGTACGCTTCTATATACAAACCAGACCTAGCTGCTTCATTAAGATTAGATTTATATGGCAACGGTTCAAATATAAAAGGTATAGTTAAGGAGTTAGAAGAGTGGCATCTTAATAGATACAGTAAACGCAAAATAATATCTCCTAGAATGAGAAATTACGAATAACATGGCAACACTCACCTATGACACCAAAACCACAAATTCATTAACTGGAGATAATCGTAGTAGTGCTGGTACGTTAAATATTGATGGTAAAACAATATTTATATGGATTCCTAATTATTATCCATGGTTACTGGTTAATCATCCATGGGCTCAAGATGGTATAGGTTCAACATTAACACTAGATATAAGAAATTAACATGGCAACAGATATAACAGCAATTACAAATCAAACAAGCGCAACAGACGGAGCTACAGCCCTAGCTGGTATTAAAACAGCGGTAACAAGTATAGATACTAATAAGGCAGAACTTGTTAGTCCTAGTTTCACTACTCCTTCACTTGGTGTTGCTTCTGCTACTTCAATAAATAAAGTAGCTATTACTCAGCCAGCATCAGGAGCAACTATTACTATTGCAGATGGAAAAACGGCAACAATAAATAAAACACTTACACTTGATGGAACTGATGGTACAACTATGACCTTTCCGTCAACTTCTGCTACTATTGCTCGGACTGATGCTGCTAATACATTCACAGGTGTTCAAACAATGACATCACCATCTGTTTCCACAAGTATTGACACTGCCTCAACGTCATTTACAGCTCTTGCTGGAGCAACCACACTTCTAACTATTGGTGGAACAGGTGCTAGTGCATCAATGTTCGCACCATCTACTCTTGATTCAACATCCTCTACAACTGGTGCAATAAGAACATCAGGTGGTATTTCTGCTGCTAAGGCGGCTAATATAGGAACAACTATAAACGCTGGAACTGGTTATAGAGTTAACGGAGCTGCTACATCTGGTAAAATCCTAAAAGGTGACGGAACAAACTTTGTTGCTTCAAGTGAAACCTACGCTGCCCCTGGAACATCTGGTAATGTAATGACTTCTGATGGTACAAACTGGACAAGTGCTGCACCAACTGGTGGAAGTGGTGAATGGACTTATGTTTCAAAGGTTACATATTCAAACGAAACTGGAACAAAAACATTTTCTAGTCTCAGTGGTCATGCCTTTTATAAATTAGTATTTAACCTTGGAAATACAACTTCTAATGCACTTACAGTTTCATTTACTATAAACAATATTACAGCAGCAAACACTTATAGTTATTTTAGTATTACTAACACGACTATTAACCAAACAACTAGTGGCACAAATTTCTTCTTAACACAAAATAGTTCTGAGCAAGCGACACTTATTGGTTCAGTTATAATTCAAGCAGTTCACAATAATGGAACAAAAAGTATTATCCCAAGTGTTACCGCTGGAAATATAGTTTCAGACACACTTGCTATATTAAGTGGTCAAATGTCTGGTAATAGTGCAGATGTTTCTTCTATTGAAATTATCTCAGCAAATGCGGTTACTGGAACAGTAGAGCTTTGGTCTAAGGATAACAATTAACATGTCACAAAAAATATTAGAATTAAAAGGGTCTGATTGGGTTAAAGGTAAATCAAATAGCCCTTATCTTCCTACGGGTGGGCTTCTTCAAACACTTAAGGGTGTAAATCCTTTTGAACTACCAGGTACAGCCTTGCCTGCACTTAATCCATCTGAAATTACAACAGGAACAGTTCCTAAGATTTTTAATAGTTGGACAGACGGAACAACTGCCTATGTTTATGTTCATACACCAACTAAACTATATAGAGTTCTAAAAGACTCTCCATA
>Ga0138256_10000680_pt1 | contig 36624 bp, 31 predicted proteins | sample KNB2016incub_MG_FD_105486 | JGI IMG/M metagenome (GOLD analysis project Ga0138256, IMG submission 105486) | Active sludge microbial communities from wastewater in Klosterneuburg, Austria - KNB2014incub_MG | ecosystem: Engineered > WWTP > Activated sludge > Unclassified | place: Austria... | reverse complement strand
GCCATTGAAATCATGAAAGGCCTGCTCGTTCCTTCCCTGATCAACCTGCTGGTGCCACTGGGCGTGACAGCCATGTTGTTGGGATCGCGTCCAGTCATTTCACCACAGCGTGATCCGGACGAAGCACCTTTTGAAACCAGTGCTTTTGAACGCAACCTCATGTTTTCCATGGGACTCGGGGTATTGGTGTCTGTTCCGGTTTTCAAAACCGTAACGCACCTGCCGCCTTTTATGGGTATTTTGTTTGGATTGGGGTTGGTCTGGCTGGTGGGTGACCTGGTGCATCGCCAGGAAGAAGACTTGCGCAAGCAACGGCTCACGCTGGCACGTGCGCTGACTCGTATCGACATGAGCGCTGTTGTATTCTTCATCGGAATCCTGCTGTCGGTGGCGGTACTGGAACACACGCATGTTCTTTCGGGTATCGCGCATTGGCTGGATAAAACCGTGGGCCGTCTGGACGTGATCGTGATGATCATCGGGCTGGTCAGTGCCGTGGTGGACAACGTGCCGCTGGTAGCTGCCTCCATGGGTATGTACAACCTGCAACAGCACCCAACGGACAGCTTCCTGTGGGAGTTCATGGCCTACTGCGCAGGCACTGGTGGTTCCATTCTCATCATCGGTTCCGCCGCTGGTGTGGCGGCCATGGGCTTGGAGAAGATCGACTTCCTTTGGTACATGCGTCGCATCAGTGGCCTGGCGCTACTGGGCTATGTGGCCGGTGCTCTGTACTACATCGCCGAAAATCACTTCCTTCACTGAATGCGCGCGGGTTTACCCGCAGTTCAAAACACATCTTCCGTCAGCTTTCCTAAAGCCATCAGCGGCAATACGCTTTAGACTTTGCCCACCATCTGGCGAGCAATTTGGGCCAGTAACAACTTCATCCATTGCGGAGACACAATGAACGCCTTACTCAAGTTTTCAAAAGCAGTCGATGGGCTTAACAGCTTCATCGGCAGGTACGTTATCTGGTTGATCCTCGCTTCCACTGTCATCAGTGCCGTGAACGCCATCGTCCGCAAGGTTTTCAGTGTGGGTTCCAACGCCTTTCTGGAAGTGCAATGGTATTTGTTTGCCGCCTCATTCCTCATCGCTTCGGCCTACACCCTGCTCAATGGCGAGCACGTCAAGATCGACGTGGTGTACAGCCACTTCTCCAAGCGCACGCAAATGTGGGTCGATGTATTTGGATTTGCGGCGTTCCTGACCCCCGTATGTGTCGCAATGCTGTGGTTTGGCGTGCCTTTCTTCCTCAATGGCTACCGATCCGGTGAAATTTCCACCAACGCCGGTGGCCTGATCCGCTGGCCGGTGTATGCGCTGATCCCCATCGGCTTCTCGCTGTTGCTGCTGCAAGGCTGGTCGGAGCTGATCAAGCGCCTGGCTTTCCTGCAAGGACTAATCGAAGACCCCACAGCCAAAAAAGTCGCCAAAACTCCTGAAGAAGAGCTGGCCGAGGCGATTCGCCTGCTGGCTGAATCCAAGAACAAAGCTGCCTGATCGGGGAAACATCCATGCAACTCATCATCAACAATCTGGCCCCGATCATGTTCCTGGGGCTGATCTTCTTCCTGCTATTGGGTTTCCCAGTGGCTTTCAGTCTGGGCGCTTGCGGCCTGTTCTTTGGTTTTGTCGGCGTTGAACTGGGTGTACTGCCTGAGGCCCTGCTCCAGGCCCTGCCCCTGCGCCTGTACGGCATCATGCAGAACGACACGCTGCTGGCCATTCCCTTCTTCACGCTGATGGGGCTCATATTGGAGCGCAGCGGCATGGCCGAAGACCTGCTGGAAACTATTGGCCAATTGTTCGGCCCGGTGCGCGGTGGTCTGGCCTTTGCGGTGATCTTTGTGGGCGCCTTGTTGGCAGCCACCACCGGGGTGGTAGCTGCCTCGGTCATTTCCATGGGCCTGATCTCACTGCCCATTATGTTGCGCTATGGCTATGACCGGCGCATCGCATCCGGCGTCATTACCGCCTCTGGTACTTTGGCCCAAATCATTCCACCATCTCTGGTACTGATCATTCTGGCTGACCAATTGGGACGCAGCGTGGGTGACATGTACAAGGGTGCCTTCATTCCCGGTTTCATGCTGACAGCCATGTATGTGGGTTGGGTCATTTTTATTGCGATTTTTAAGCCAGCTATGGTGCCGGCCCTGCCCCTGGAAGCACGCACTATCCGTGAAGACAACGGCAAGAGCGGCCTGCTGTCGCTGCTAATTCTGACCATTGTGGCGACCGGCGTGGCCGTCTACTTTGGCGAGCACTATGCGAATGTTTACAGCTGGTTCAAGGGCGAGACGGTCGACAGCGTTGCCAAGGATGAGACCATTGTCGTGTCCATGTGTGCCGGTGTCATGTTGGCCTTTGTGATGGCCCTTTTGAACAAGATCACCCGTCTTGGCCTGCTCTCACGCATGGCTGAACGTGTGACCTTCGTGCTGATCCCGCCCCTTCTGCTGATCTTCCTGGTGCTGGGCACCATCTTCTTAGGTATTGCTACACCCACCGAAGGCGGCGCCATGGGTGCCATGGGTGCTCTCATCATGGCCTGGGCACGCGGTCGCCTGAGTATTACGCTGCTCAAACAGGCCCTCACATCCACCACCAAACTGGCCAGCTTTGTGGTTTTCATTCTGGTGGGATCCACCATTTTCAGCCTGGTGTTCCAGGGTGTGGACGGTCAGAAATGGGTGGAACACCTCCTCACCGGCCTGCCCGGTGGCCAGGTTGGTTTCCTGATTGTGGTCAACCTGCTGATTTTCTTCCTAGCCTTTTTCCTGGACTTCTTTGAGCTGTCATTTATCGTGGTGCCGCTGCTGGCCCCCGTGGCGGAAAAGTTGGGCATTGACCTGATCTGGTTTGGCATCCTGTTGGGCGTGAACATGCAGACCTCATTCATGCACCCACCCTTTGGCTTCGCCTTGTTCTATTTGCGTAGCGTGGCACCGAACAAAGAATACAACGATCGGGTGACCCAAAAGCCCATTGCTCCGGTAACCACCATGCAAATTTACTGGGGTGCAGTGCCCTTCGTGGTTATCCAGATCATCATGGTGAGCCTGATCATCTTCTTCCCGGGTATTGTCTCCAGTGGTCTGGACAAGGAAGTTAAAGTCGATCTGAACCAGGTTCAGTTGCAGATGGAAGCAGCCACCCGAACCGAGGAGCCCGTCGATCTGCCTGCAGCCGATGCCTCAGCCCCTGGGGCCGAGAGCAAGACTGGAGAGGAAGACCCCATGAAGGCCATGCAGGACTCCATGAATGGCGATACCAAGAAGTAATCAGCGGCCATAAATCCCTGAATAGAAAACGCCCCGCAATGCGGGGCGTTTTAATTTATGCAAATAGTGCGAGTGTGTCAAATCTCGGCCAACGGTGTTTCTTCCGCTGCTTCATCGGCTTGCAGCAAGGCTATCAATTCGCCAAGATCACAGTCCAATCGCTTAAGGGTCTTTTCATGCAAGTTACCCAAGGCGACGGGCAGCACCCCTTCAAAGGGCCCCCCCGCCTTGGTCAACAGCTTGCGCCCGGCCGGCAGGATGCGAAGTTCGACACTGCGGCGGTCTTCTGCCGACTTCTCCATGGTGATCAATTCCTTGAGCACCAGCGTTTTGATCAAATTGCTGGCTGTAGATTGGTGAATGTCCATATTGGCAGCGATTCCGCCCATGCCAATACCAGGGTTGCTGCGAATCAAACTCAACGCCCAGACCTGGGCTCCCCCCAGGCCAACCCGCTTTTCAATTTGCCGAAAATGCGTTCGTACGGCATTGAAGACCACCCGAAACCGCCGCAAAACCTTGGCTGGAGTGACGGGGTCGGGCTTGCCTGCTTTTTCTGAAGTCATGAATAATAAGTTGCTATAGGACCCACCATGATAGGCCGTCTGGTAACACCATCGAACCTATTCAATAGTATTGAATGCACATTTTACATTTGTTGCAATGTAAAATGACATCCTGTTTTAAAACCTATTTGGCTGACCACGAAAGTTAAGCATGCGACAACACCCCCACGTCATGTCGGCAGTCAGGAAAGAGTTTTACAACTGGCATCTTTGGAGTGGTCGCGTCCTGGTCATCGCTTTTGCAGCGATTGCTGGCATGACGGTTGTAGGATTCACATGGCTAACGGAACACGCACTGGCCCGATTTTCTTTGGTTGAAAAGCTCTATTGGTGGATGCCATTGTTGTGGACACCCCTATCGACCGCCTGCATCGTATGGCTGACGCTGCGCTTCGCACCGGGAGCCTCGGGCTCGGGCATTCCGCAAGTCATGGCGGCACTGGAACCCGTTGTCGATGAAAAATCAAGGTCCATTTTTGTTTCGCTCAAACTATCGATTATCAAAATTGCACTATCGGCGTGGGGGCTGCTCGCCGGACTTTCACTGGGGCGCGAGGGGCCTTCGGTGCAAATTGCTGCTGGGGTCTTGCACCACAGCCGACGGTGGATTCCAAAACGTGCACATATATCCGAGCACAGCTTGCTGATCGCTGGCGGTGCGGCCGGAATCGCAGCCGCTTTCAATACGCCCCTGGGCGGCGTCATGTTTGCGATTGAGGAATTGGCCAGAAAGCCGGAACAGCGCAACAACAGTCTCATTCTGGTGGCGATCGTCCTGGCAGGTATGGTGTCCGTGTCCTTCAATGGGAATTCCAGCTATTTTGGCGTTATTCGCATTGGCCAACTTTCAACGGCGTTGTTGTTCCCAGCCGCCATGGTTGTCATCAGCTGCGGCATTGCGGGCGGGCTGTTCTCCCGGCTAATGATGGTCTCTCTGGCAGGGCGGTCGCAAGACTGGTTCAGCCAGCTGCGGCGCAGCTCGCCCGTCGCATTTGCCGCTGCATGCGGCTTGGGCATTGCGATACTGGGCATCACCAGCCATGGAGAGAGCTATGGCAGCGGATACGCCCATACACGCAATATGCTGGAAAGTAACGGAGAATCTATCTCGTTATTCGTATTGTTCAAGTTTATTGCTACCTGGCTGACAACCTGGTCTGGCGTGCCAGGCGGTATTTTTGCGCCAGCACTGACCATTGGTGGGGCCCTGGGAAATGACGTGGCCCAATTGACCGGTTACCCGTATACCGCCGCACTCATCGCAATGGGAATGGCCGGATTCTTGGCGGCCGTTACGCAGGCACCTATGACGGCTTTCATCATTGTCATGGAAATGGTGGACGGGCATGCTCTGGTTTTGAGCCTGATGACCAGCGCCATGGTGTCCAGTGCCATCGCCCGACTCATCAGTACACCGTTGTACCCATCGCTGGCCGATCTGCAACTACTGCGCCTGCCGCAACCCACTTCCACAGACACAAAAAAAGGAGCCCCGCAGGGCTCCAAATCACTCCATCACTCTAACTCAACGTAAACGAAAAATCGAACTACTTGCTGGGATAGACCAAGTCGGCACGACGGTTTTGCGCAAATGCCGCCTCGGTTTGCCCCATCGCCACGGGCTTTTCTTTGCCCCAGCTAACAGCCTCCATCTGCGAATCCTTCACGCCATAAACCTTCAATGCGCGAACCACAGTCTCAGCCCGTTTCTGACCCAATGCCAGGTTGTATTCCGCGCTACCACGCTGGTCGGTATTTCCTTCCACACGTATATTTATTTTTGGGTTGGTCTCCAAATACTTTCCGTGCATCTCCAGCATCTGGTTGTATTCTGGCTTGATTGCAAATACGTCGTAGTCGAAAAATACGCTGCGATTTTTTGACATTGCACTTGTAGGGTCCAAATACGGCGGTATTACTACTGGCTCAACCCTTGAGGCCGCTGGCGGCATGGGCGTAGAAGCCGAAGCCTGTGCAACAGCAGGTTGTTGATTCTCGATCGCAACTTTGGGGGCACTGGAGCAAGCAGCAAGCAAACTTGCGCCCAGCATGAGCGTCAACAGATTTTTAACGTGCATCATTTTGATGATTCTTCTCGGTATGAAAAGTGGGAGATGGGCAAATTATACATTTGCTACAATTTATTTCAAACTACATTTGTTCGATTGGTTAAATCTTGAAGAAGCCAATTCTCGGATGGGTTCTCGGCGCATGCATCTGCGCGAACGCCTGGCCGTCTGAAGCACAATTCATCAGCACAGGCGATGAAATCTCCTATCTGGGCTTGCGCGAGGCCGACTTTGTACCCCTCGTCGCCAATATCAAGCGCATTTCTCGTCCACTCAAGGGACCCCGAGGAGAGTTGGGCAAGTGGACCAAACCGGGGGAACCGTATCTAGGTCAGCCTTTTGTGAACACCTACTTTGTGGAAAGCGGCAAGGTGTCGCGGATTGAAAAATCTTGGGCCAGCAGTTCGGCAGAATGCGGCTCCGGACAATGGTTCGAAACCGCCATTCAACAAATCAACCAGATGCATGGTGAAGGTCAGCAGTTTTACGCTGATATCGATAGCCGGTTGAGCCCGCGGTCCGCAATGTGGGTTATCCAGGAAGCCCAGGTGTCCTTGTTTGGAGATATGACACCGGGCAAATGCTCCATGCGTTTGGTGTTCAAACCCAATGTCACCAATGATGGATCCGAACTCTGAGTTGGCCGCGTGGCGCACATCCACCCCAAACTAGACTTTTGCTTTGCCCTGTTTCGCCGCTGAAGTGGGCTGCGGTTCTATTCGAAAATTAAGAACCACCGCATCGGACTTCGACCGTGCCTTGAACCAGTTTTCAATCCGGGTCTTGTCTGCTGAAGGTATTGACTTGGTCGATCGGACAGTTAGTTGAACCAACTTCGTCTTTGTGCCGTCCGGATGAAGATCGACACCATCACTCAGAAAAATGGAAGCAATATTGGGATACTGTGCCCGTAGTTCCAAATCAATATCGGCCGCTTTTTCGTAAATGGCGTTACGCTCTGCAAGCTCCTGCTCCAGTTTCTTGACTTGTTCTTCTTTTTGTCTGAGTGCCTCCTGACCATTGGAGTACAAATCGCTCAACAAGCTGGACTTCAACGCAGTGACATCCACCCGATTGTCTCCAGTCTGGTGCACCACAATTTTGGCACCTGCCAGATTGGCAACTGCCAATCGTCCTTCGATACTTTGGAGCATCGATTTACTCAGGGGTAGGCCAATCAATGCCACCTCGATGGTTCGGGTGATGGGATCAATCTTCGTGTAGGCAACTTGGGTACCTTCCAACGTGAACTCCCGACCAATGAACGCCTTCACATTGGATTTGAATACTTCGTCTTTTACCAAATTGAACGCCAAATAGGTACTGGGTATCGCCGTACCCAACGCGATGAGTAGCAAGTAGAACTTAACTTGCCTTTGTACCTTTGCATTGGCAAATCCGTGTCGCTTGAGCTTCAATACGCGAATGCCAATGACAGTTGCAAGTCCAATGAAAACGCAATTGATCGTGTACAAATACAACGCACCCACGACAAAACTCCATTGACCCGTGGCAATTCCAAACCCCGCTGTACAAACAGGAGGCATCAGGGCCGTAGCAATGGCCACACCCGGAATCACATTGGACTTTTCCTGGCGCGTCATACCAATGATGCCAGCCAGACCACCGAACAATGCAATGAGAACGTCCCATACCGTGGGTGTGGTGCGGGCGAGCAGTTCCGATTGCGCCTCATGCAACGGTGACACGAAAAAATACAGCGCCGAAACCACCAAGCTGATCAGCGTTGCAATCGCCAGATTGGTGAGTGCACGCTTTACCAAATCAAAATCGTAAACCGCAACGCCCAGACCAGCGCCCATGATGGGCCCCATCAACGGCGAGATCAGCATGGCACCAATGATGACCGCCGTGGAATTGACGTTAAGCCCTACCGATGCCACAAATATGGCAAAGATCAGAATCCACGGTGTCGCACCGGACAGGTCAACACCATCGCGAATGCGGCGTTCAATTTCTTCATCCGCCGCCTTGTCGTCAAACAGGCTGAACCGATGGGCCAGTGAATGCCTAAACCGCGCCAATGCGGGTTCCATAGCAGCTTCATGATGACGTTCATTGCTCACACTCACTCCTTGATCCCATTTTCTGTCCTGATGGATTTTTCAATAACACGGCCAATTGTCAGCCCTTGGCCCAACATGGAAAAAATCACCACGCCATAGGTCAACGCCAGAACCACGCTGCGGGAAGGGCCTGCCGGCAAGGACAACGCCAAGGCCACTGATATACCACCACGCAGCCCGCCCCATGTCAGCACCTTCCAGGCACCTCTGGGCAGGCGCATCCTGCGCTCTGCCAGGCAAATGGGCAGCCCTACCGTCAGCCACCGTGCGACTGTCGTAATGACGATCACAGCCACACTCATCCCGAACAGCGTCCATGACAGAGTCAACAATATAATTTCCAGGCCCAACAGGACAAAAAGCACAGCATTCAATATCTCGTCCACCAGCTCCCAAAACAAGTCCACATGGTGACGCGTTGTATCGGACATGGCCGTGTCGCGCCCATGGTTGCCAATCAACAGCCCCGTGACGACCATCGCCAACGGACCGGAGACGTGCAATTTTTTCGCCAGCAAGTAGCCGCCCAGTACACCTGCCAAGGTCAGCATCACTTCAACGTTGTAGTTATCAATGCTGCGCAGCATGAAATACAGCACAGCACCCAATACCATCCCGAGTGCCAGGCCGCCGCCGACCTCGTGCAATACAAGCCAGGAGATGTCACCTGCCTGCGGAATAGCTCCCTTGATTGCAATGCCCAGCAAGAGCGAAAAGAGAACCACGCTGACACCGTCGTTAAACAGTGATTCTCCAGCAATCACTACATTCAAACTGTCTGGCGCTTTGTATTGTTTCAGGACACCCTGCACAGCCACTGGATCGGTGGGTGAAATCAATGCACCAAAAACCATGCAGTACCAAAACGATGTGCTCAGACCTGCGGCATGCAGCATGTAGTAGGTGCAAACGCCAACAATCAGCGTTGAGAGCATCGTGCCAATCACCGCCAGACCCAAAATGGGCCATTTGTAACTGCGAAGCTGGCTGATATCGACATGCAACGCCCCCGCAAACAGCAACAGCGACAGCATGCCGTCCATGACCACGATTGAAAAATCAATACCGCGCAAAAATGCCATGGCCGGAACCGAGATTTCACCCAATCCCAAATGGTGCATACCCACAATGCACAGGGAAATGAGCATGGCAATGGACATCACGCCAATGGTTCCAGGCAAACCCACCCAACGGTGGTTGATATACGCCAAAACCGCAGTAATGCAAAGGCAGATAACGGCCACTTCAAACATGAAGAATCCTATTTATTGTGTAGCAGACGTGCGCCAATTTTCGGGCTTCAACCAACGCATGAAGGCGCCCCATAAACCTGCTTGAAGCAGGCCCATGCAATTACCCCATAATTGCTGTATCCGACCCCATTGCACCGCACCAATTTGCGCTGGCAATCGGGTTTCTTGGCAGGCCCGCCATCATAGACGTGGACTGTCTGCACGCGTCTTGCACGCCTTCAACTAGCATGAGGTACGCAAAATGCCATTTGAAAACCCACCGATGCTCATTGGCGTGTCGGCCCGCATCTACTACCCCAACGGCCCAATCCTCGACCTCGGCGGGGTGTGGACAAAAACACTGCATTACCTGGAGCAATCCGTGGCATTGTGGTTGATGCGAGCGGGCGCACTTCCGGTCATGATTCCGGCCTTTGAGTCCGATAGTCTGGTTCGCAGAGAACACCTCAATTTGAGGCACTATGTGGACGCGCTTGATGGTCTGGTGCTTCAGGGCGGAAACGATGTCGCACCGCAATCCTATGGAGAAACGCCTATACAGCCCCAATGGCATGGCGACCCTGTGCGGGATCGCTATGAAATTGAGCTGATCCACGCCTTCGTCGAATCAGGCAAGCCTGTGTTTGGAATATGCCGCGGATTGCAGGTGCTCAATGTCGCATTTGGGGGTACCTTGTGGCAAGATTTGCCGACACAGTGTCCGGGTCCTGTAAACCACTTCAGTGATGGCCAATATGAGAAGAATATCCATGCGCTCTCAATCACGCCGGGTGGCTGGCTACATGGACTGTACCCCGGCCAAACAGAATTTACCGTCAACAGCATTCACCATCAGGGAATCAAGGTTCTAGCCCCCAGCTTTCAAACGGAAGCGATATGCCCCAATGATGGAAGAATCGAGGTCATCCGCCGGCCGAACGGCAGCTTTGTTGCGGGTGTGCAATGGCACCCGGAATTTGACTCGCCGGACATTGCGTCGAATTTCAATGACCGGCCGATACTGGACTGCTTTCTCAGCGAGGCACGAGCGAGGCGTTCGAATAGAAGTTCCGTCGTTTAGCGATTGACACCAGCGCTTGCCTTTGCCTTTGTGCAGGCAATTACCAATCCGTCCATCAAGAGGAGATCACCATGGAATTCGCAAAATCAGACGCACTGACCTTCGGTCTTGAACTGGAGTTTCAAATCATCAACCAAGCCACGGGGCTGCTGTCCCCTTCCAGTCTGGAAATTTGGAAGAACCTGGCCGACCATGAAGACATCGCGCGCTTCTCTCTGGAGGCAACCCTGTCCACCATGGAGATCAATTCTTCCATCCACACATCCGCTGACGCGATGTATGAGGAAATTGAGACTTTGGCCGTGCACATTCGCGAAATCGCTCAAACCATGGGACTGGATATTCGGGGCGGCGGAACCCAAATGGCGCAGTTTTGGAATGACCGGATCATGGCACCCACCGATCGCGCACAGGAGCTCGAAAGCAAGTTTGGATTTCTGCCCAAACGCTTTTCAACCTACGGAATGCACGTACATATTGGCATGCCCTCTGGTGACGACGCCATTCGCATCGGGAATGTGTTGCAGGCCATGTCGCCATTGTTCATCGCAATGGCTGCTGCGTCGCCTTTCCTGCAGCTTGCCGATACGGGTTTCGCTGCTGCACGCCCACTCGAAACTTTGATGTATCCCCATGGGGGGCCTATGCCCGAGTTGCGCGACTGGGCGCACTTTGAGGAAGTCTGCGACGAGGTGTTTGCGACGGACCTGGCCAATTCACTGAAGGACATTTATTGGGATGTCCGGCCCAAGCCGGAATTCGGAACCGTCGAGGTCCGGGTATTCGACACACCGCTTTCCATTAAAAAGGCCGTCGCGATGGCGGCGTTCACCCGCGCCTGTGCCTCTATGGCGTTGGATGGCCATTGGCGCCTTTCCCCAAAGCCGCCGCCGGCAACCGCACAGCGCGTGAGCCGCTTCCTCGCCTGCAAAAATGGCATGGACGGGACTTTGTACAACCCATTCGCGGCGGAGTGGATGCCAGCGCGTATATGGATGGCACAAATTTTTGAAGCGGCGAAGCATCAACCTACCTATGCCGCCGATGCATCGCATTTGGAGTATTTGGAAACCCAAATGTGCCAAAAGCAGGATCATGAAGTCATGCGTGCTGCCTGGGCTGAAATTCAAGCCCAAAAACCGAATCTTGAAGACATGAAATGGTGCCTGTCGCGTTACTCTCACGCAGTCTGCCAGTTGCTCACGTAATTGGATTGCAACGGCACGCGAGGTACTGGGTCGACCACGTATTAACCGATATAGGATGCTTGATTCCGAATTGGAGTTCCGCCCAAGTTGGCGGCGAAGATTTGAGGTTACCTTGCCCGATCAAGCCGAAATCGTACTTGAACGGCTGCGCTAGCGGGCAGTATCGACGCCCATTTCCAAAGGCAGCATCTCGGTAACCCAACCTGTTTCCGTCGGGATCGCAATACCTGCAGTGGACGAATCACCTCTGGCGTCGGCTCCCCTGGCACAAAAAAACCCCGCAGCGCGGGGTTTTCTGTTGGTAAAGCGCGAAACTGATTTACAGTTTTTGCGACTGCATAAACTGATCGAATCGCATTTCAGTAAAACGAAACCACAGGTTTTCATCGCGAAGGAAGACAGCGTAGTCGTCGTAGACCTTTTTGAAGTTGGGGTTCTTGGCGCTAACTTCTTTGTACAAAGCCATGGATTCTTTGAAGGCCAGGTCCATCACGTCCTTGGGGAAAGGCAAAACCTTGGTGTTGGCACCCACCAGCTGCTTGAGCGCCATAGGGTTCTTGACATCGTACTTGGCCTGCATGGATGTGTGGGCAAACGCTGCCGCGCATTCGACGATGACCTTGTTCTCGGCAGACAGGGAGTTGAAGGCCTTGTCGTTGATGAAGAAGTCCAGCTGTGGACCGCCTTCCCACCAACCCGGGTAGTAGTAGAAGGGTGCAACCTTGTTGAAGCCCAGCTTCTGGTCGTCGTAGGGACCAACCCACTCAGCGGCGTCAATGGTTCCCTTTTCCAGCGCCTGGTAGATTTCACCGCCAGGGATATTTTGCGGCACACCACCCATGCGCTCAAATACCCGGCCAGCAAATCCGCCAACGCGGAACTTCATGCCCTTGATGTCCTTGACCGACTTAATCTCTTTGCGATACCAGCCACCCATCTGGGCGCCAGTGTTGCCGCCGGGGAAATTGATAATGTTGTACTTGGCATAGAACTCGCGCATCAGCTTCAATCCGTTGCCCTCGTACATCCACGCGGTCATCTGGCGGCTGTTCAGGCCAAAGGGGACTGCGCAGCCCAGTGCAAAAGTTTCATCCTTGCCATGGAAGTAGTAGGGCGCGGTGTGAGCCATTTCGACCGTACCATTTTGCACGCCGTCCACCACACCAAAAGGCGGCATCAGCTCACCGCCAGCGTGGGTGGTGATGGTGAACTTGCCGCCCGACATTTCGCCGACCTTCTTGGCGAAATCATCGGCTGCACCAAAAATGGTGTCCAGTGATTTGGGGAAACTGGAAGCCAGGCGCCAGCGAATGGCGGTCTGCGCGTGCACTGCCGGTGCTGCACCTGCGGCCAGGACGCCGGCAATGCCGGCGTTTTTAATGATTGATCGACGATCCATTCTTGGTACTCCAAAAGGGGGTTAAGACAATCTCACTGCACAGTGCGTTCCGCCCAGCAAGGACTGCTACGAGTCACCAAAGATTGTAGGAACCGTGGTGCGCCCAACCGTGGGGGTTTTCCCTTGAAACGGGCCAAAAAAAATGCCCTTCAGGATTCTGCAAGCTTGGCAGTGTGCCCTCAAGCCGCGCGCGCCACCGGCGCCAGCAAGGGTGCAAAACGGCGGGCGATAGAGGCCTGGATACCGGCCGCATCCAGCCCCTGCATGGTCAGCAAGCGGGACGGATCACCGTGTTCGATGAAGGCATCATCCAGCCCCAATTGCAGTACCGGCACTTCCAGCGTCGCGGCCTGCAAAGCTTCCAGCACTGCGCTACCGGCGCCACCCATGCGACACCCTTCCTCCACGGTGACCAGCGCCTGGTGGCTGCGCGCAATTTGCAGCAGTAAATCCGTGTCCAGCGGTTTGGCCCAGCGCATGTTGACCACGGTGGCACCCAGGGCCTGTGCGGCTTCCAGCGCCGGGTACAGCAGCGTACCAAAGGCCAGAATGGCAATTCCTTTGCCCTGGCGACGGATCTCACCCTTGCCAAAGGGCAATGCGTCCAGTCCGTCCTGCATCGCCACACCGGCACCCGCGCCGCGCGGGTAGCGCACGGCTACCGGATGGTTTTGCGCAAAGGCGGTGCTGAGCAATTGGCGGCATTCGTTCTCATCGGCCGGGCAGGCCACGCTGATGTTGGGTATGCAGCGCAGGTAAGCAATGTCATACGCGCCAGCATGGGTTGCGCCATCGGCGCCGACCAGACCCGCGCGGTCCAATGCAAACACCACGGGCAGGTTCTGGATGGCCACGTCGTGAATCAACTGGTCATAGCCACGCTGCAAGAAGGTGGAATAAATAGCCAAGACTGGCTTCAATCCCTCGGTCGCCAAACCTGCGGCGAAGGTCACGGCGTGCTGTTCGGCAATACCCACATCGAAATACCGATTGGGGAAACGCTCTTCAAACTCGACCATGCCTGAACCTTCGCGCATGGCGGGCGTGATGCCCACCAGTCGTTCATCGGCCGCGGCCATATCGCACAGCCAATGGCCAAACACCTGCGTGAAGGTCTGCTTGGGCGGTGTGACCGGCTTGACCAGGCCCACCGCAGGATCAAACTTGCCCGGGCCGTGGTAGGCCACGGGATCGGCCTCGGCCAGCTTGTAGCCCTGGCCTTTTTTGGTGACGACGTGCAGAAATTGCGGACCCTTGAGCAGCCGGATATTCTCCAGCGTCGGAATGAGCGAGTCCAGATCGTGCCCGTCGATAGGGCCGATGTAATTGAAGCCAAATTTCTCAAACAGCGTGGCCGGCACTACCATGCCTTTGGCGTGTTCTTCCAGTCGCTTGGCCAGCTCAAACAGCGGTGGCGCGGCTTTGAGCACATTTTTACCCACGTTTTTGGCGGCAGCATAAAAACGGCCACTCAGCAATTGCGCCAGGTAACGGTTGAGCGCGCCCACCGGTGGGCTGATGCTCATGTCGTTGTCGTTAAGGATAACCAGCAGGTTGCAGTCGGACACACCCGCATTGTTCAATGCCTCAAACGCCATGCCGGCGGTCATGGCGCCATCGCCGATCACCGCCACCGAATGGCGCTCTACACCCTGGATCTTGGCCGCCATGGCCATACCCAGTGCGGCAGAAATAGAGGTGCTGGAGTGCGCGGTGCCAAAAGTGTCGTAGGCGCTTTCGCCGCGCTGCGGAAAGCCCGAGAGCCCCCCCAACTGGCGCAACGTTTCCATGCGGTCGCGCCGTCCGGTCAGGATTTTGTGCGGATAGGTCTGGTGGCCCACATCCCACACCACACGGTCGTGTGGCGTGCTGTACACGTAGTGCAGGGCTACGGTCAGCTCCACCGTGCCCAGGTTGGAGCTGAGATGCCCCCCAGTCTTGGCCACACTCTCCAAGAGGAAACCACGCAACTCATCGGTGAGTTCACGCAGTTGTTCGCGTGGCACCAGACGCAGGTCCGCTGGATCGTTGATGGCGTGTAGCAAGGGGTACTTCAGGTTCAGCATATGCTATTATTTCGGTAGCGTCTTACGCATAGTATTCGAGGGCTAGAGGCCAATTTGATTCGTAGTTTTTAGTCAGCTGACCCGATTGACCACCATGTCGGCCAGCGCACGCAGTGCCTGCGTATGCACCATGCCGCTACCATCCAGCGCCCCCAGCGCCTGACGCAGCAGGTTCTGGGCATACGCCCGACTGGCCTGCAGGCCCATCAGCGACACGTAGGTGGGCTTGTTGTTCTCAGCGTCCTTGCCAGCGGTCTTGCCCAGGGTGGTGGAATCGGCGGTAACGTCCAGAATGTCATCCACCACCTGAAACGCCAGGCCGATAGCCGAGCCGTAGGATTGCAGTGCCTGCGCGACCTGAATACCCGGCTGCGCGCAGTGCGCGCCCATCATCACGCTGGCTTGCAGCAGGGCACCGGTCTTGAGCTGGTGCATTTCGCGCAATTGGGATTCCGTCAGGGGCCGCCCCACACTGGCCAGGTCGATGGCCTGGCCACCCGCCATGCCCGCGCTGCCAGCGGCACGCGCCAGCAAGGCACACAAACGAGCCTGGGTGGCGGGTGCCACCGTACCGTCTTGCGGGGTTAGCAGTTCAAACGCGAGGGCCTGCAGGGCGTCGCCCGCCAGCAAGGCGCTGGCTTCACCAAACTGCACATGCACCGTGGGTTTGCCCCGGCGCAGCACGTCGTTGTCCATGCAAGGCATGTCGTCATGGACCAAAGAGTAAGCATGAATCAGCTCCACCGCACAGGCTGCGCGCAAGGCGGCGTCGCGGGTGGCTTCGCCTGCATGTGCGCAAACCGCCTCATGGGCGGCCAGCACCAGCAAAGGGCGCAGACGCTTGCCACCATCCAGCACCGCATAGCGCATGGCTGCAACCAACTGGGCGGGCGCACCGTGGTCCAGCCCCATGGGCACTTCAGCCGTAACCCAGCGGTCCAGGGCCTGTTCGACCCGTGCCAGCCCCTGGCTGCTCCAGGCATCGAGACTCCAACCGTGCTCGGCAACGGGCGCGATATCGGCGAAAGTGGCGACGGCGTTCATTGGGGCTTCCAGACCTTGAGTGTGCCTTCATCGAGAACCTTGATTTGGTCTTCTACGGCCTGTAGCTTGTCGCGGCAGTGCTGTAAAAGTTGCGCACCACGCTGGTAACCCGCCAGCAACTGGTCCAGCGGCAAATCACCGGACTCCAGTTGTCCCACCAATTGATCCAGCTCAGTCATGGCGGCTTCATAGGTGTCGGGCAAGGCGCTTGCAGACGCGGGGTCGGCAGCGGAAACGGAGCGGGCACTGGCCTTGGGCATGAGGGTAGGACTGGATCGGTCAAAAAACTGTAATGCGCGATTTTAGGCGCTGCGCAGGGACTCTGTTCCCCCCGGGTACAATCAACCCTCCCGCCTCCGGCAACACTGCTACGCTGTGCCCGGCCTCTTTTTCACCGCGCCATGGTGCGCATCCCCCTGTGGGGAGTCTTTAGGTCAGGACAACATGTCTGATTTAAGTCTTCAACTGCAGCAGGCAAATTGCCAACTACCAGTTTCAAGCTACTTTGACGAGGCGCTGTACCAGCGCGAAATGCAAGACATTTTTCAGCGAGGACCACGCTACGTGGGTCACGCCCTGAGTGTGCCCAACGTGGGCGACTACTACGCCCTGCCGCAAGAGAAAGAGGGGCGAGTCCTGGTGCGAAACGGCAGCGGCATTGAACTGCTCTCCAACGTCTGTCGCCACCGCCAGGCCCTCATGCTGCAAGGACGCGGCAACCTGGGCAACAACGGCGCCGGCAACATCGTGTGTCCCATCCACCGTTGGACCTACAGCGCCAGCCCCACTGCCAGCATGCCCACCGGCACCCTGATTGGCGCGCCCCACTTTGCCCATGACCCTTGCCTGAACCTCAACAATTACAAGCTGCGCGAGTGGAACGGCCTGCTGTTTGAAGACAATGGCCGCGACATTGCCACCGACCTGGCCGGCATGGGCCCACGCAACGCACTGGGTTTTGACGGTTTTGTACTCGACCATGTGGAACTACACACCTGTAACTACAACTGGAAGACCTTTATCGAGGTCTACCTGGAGGACTACCACGTAGGCCCGTTCCACCCAGGTCTGGGCGGATTTGTCACCTGCGACGATTTGCGCTGGGAGTTCAAGGACAACTACTCGGTACAAACCGTGGGCGTAGCCAAAGGCCTGGCGGCCTCGCAAGCCGGTGGCGGCACCGAGGTCTACAAACGCTGGCACAAGGCGCTGCTGGACTACCGCGCCGGCAAAGCGCCCGACTTTGGCGCCATCTGGCTCACCTACTACCCGCACATCATGGTCGAAGCCTACCCGCACGTGCTGACGGTTTCCACCCTGCACCCCATCGGGCCGAACCAGACCATGAATATGGTGGAGTTTTACTACCCCGAAGAAATTGCCGCGTTTGAGCGCGAGTTCGTCGAAGCGCAACGCGCCGCCTACATGGAAACCTGCATTGAGGACGACGAAATCGGCGAGCGCATGGACGCCGGTCGCGCGGCCCTGCTGGCGCGTGGCGACAACGAAGTCGGCCCCTACCAAAGCCCCATGGAAGACGGCATGCAGCACTTCCACGCCTGGTACCGCCGACAACTGGGAATCTAGTGCAAGCACTGTGGATGGTTCTGGGCGCGTTCCTGTTTGCTTCCATGGCGGTCGGGGTCAAGTTCGCATCGGCCAGTTTTGGCACCATGGAACTGGTTTTTTACCGCGGGATCGTCAGCGTCATCTTTATGGCGGTGGTTCTGCTGGCGCGCCGCACCCCGCTGCGAACCCCCGTACCCATGATGCACGTGTGGCGCAGCGCCATTGGCATCCTGTCGCTCAGCGCCTGGTTCTACGCCATTGCCCACCTGCCGGTGGCCACTGCCATGACGCTCAACTACATGAGTGGCGTCTGGGTGGCCGCCTTCATCGTGGGCGGCGCCCTGCTCTACGGCCAGGCCCAGCGCCAAGGACCACTGCTGGGCACGGTACTACTGGGCTTTGCCGGCGTGGTCATGACCCTGCGCCCCACTATCGACCACGACCAGCTCTTTGCCGGCGTTGTCGGCCTGCTCTCCGGCATGGGCGCAGCCCTCGCCTATTTGCAGGTCACGGCACTGGGCAAGGTGGGTGAACCCGAGGTACGCACCGTGTTCTATTTTTCACTTGGCACCGTGATCGTCGGTGCCGTGGGCGCCCTGTTTACTGGTCTGACACCCTGGTCGAACGTAAGCGCATTGGCTGCAGCCTGGGTCATTCCCATAGGGGTACTGGCGTCACTGGGCCAGTGGTGCATGACCCGCGCGTACAGCCATGGCGCGACCATGGTAGTGGCCAGCATGCAATACAGCGGCATCATCTTTGCAGCCATTTACAGTCTGGCACTATTTGGCGATCAGATTGCCCCCATTGGCTGGGCTGGCATCGCGGTCATCGTGACCAGCGGCATACTGGCCACTGCGCTGCGCTCGCGTGCCATGCCCAACACGCCAGCGGAAGACCACTGAAGGACTCACACACCATGTACACCACCCTGATTTCGACCGAACAACTGCAGACACTGCTCACCAGCGGTCAACCCTGCCTGGTTTTTGACTGCAGCTTTGACCTGACCAACCCACAAACCGGCGAAGCCCAGTACACAGAGGCCCACGTCCCCGGCGCGCTGTACGCGCACCTGGACCGCCACCTGAGCGCGGCCAAAGACCCGGTCAGCGGCAAAGCCGCACCGGGCACCGCAGCCAGTGGTGGGCGCCACCCGCTGCCCACGCGCGAGGCCTTTGCCGCTTGGCTGGGTTCGGTGGGCCTGACCAACGGCACACAGGTCGTGGTCTATGACCGCCAGGGCGCCAACTACTGCGGACGCCTGTGGTGGATGCTCAAGTGGGTCGGACATGACAATGTGGCGGTGCTGGATGGCGGCTGGCAAGCCTGGCAGGCGGCGGGTGGCGCGGTGCAGAGCGGCCCGTCAACCCAAATATCCATGACAAACTATGCGCTAGCCCTCGCATGTACTACGTTGGCCACTATCGAAACCGTAGCATCCAGCCTGAACCACAGCGTGGGCGACCAGGCCCAGACGCTGATTGACGCGCGGGCTGCACCGCGCTTTCGTGGCGAGGTGGAACCGCTTGACCCGGTGGCGGGCCATATTCCCGGCGCACTCAACCGTCCGTTTGCCCAGAATATTGGTGCGGACGGCCGCTTCAAGCCGGCGGAGCAGCTCAAGGCCGAATTTTTGGCGCTTCTGGGTGGGCGAGACCCTGCCAGCGTGGTGCACCACTGCGGCAGCGGCGTGAGCGCCGTGCCCAACATGCTGGCCATGGAAGTGGCCGGACTGGGCCGCACCGCCTTGTTTGCCGGAAGCTGGAGCGAATGGTGCAACACGCCCGACGCCCCCATCGCGCAGGGGTAGAGTGGCTGGGCGGTTAGCCCACGATCCTTTTGATTTCCCGCCCCGCACTGGACGTGCGCGAACAAGCGGATTTCTACCGCAAACTGGCGCCGTCCATGACAATACGCCCATGACTGGCCTTACCGCCCCAGCGCCCCAACCTGCCGCCCGCCGATGGAAGGACTTTCTGGTGCTGGCCCTGGTGCTGGTGGTTGGCAGCACGCTCAGTGTGTTGGCCGGTCAGTTGCTCCGGGAGACCGAACAACTGCGCTCACGCGAACTGCGCACGGCGGCCACCCAAACGGTGCTGAGCGCCGTTGACCTGGAAATGAGCCGCACCATCGAGGCTGTGCGCGGTGCCGGTCTGATGGTGGAGACGCAGCAAAACCTGTCGCGCGATGCGTTCAACCGCTACGCCCAGCACATGCTGGTTAACGTCAACAGCATCAATTTTCTGGAATGGCAGCCCGTTGTGCAGGCCAGTGAGTTGCGGCGCTTCGAGGCCCAGGCTCGCGCAGCTGGACAACCCCAGTATCGAGTGCTCCAGCCCAACGCGCAACGAACCGGATGGGAACCGGTGCACGACCGAAACGAATACCTGCCCGTGCTCTATGGATGGCCTGAACACTACGCCACCGCTGGCTACGACATGAGCTTCAGCCCCGAGCGCATGGCCTCCAAACACAGTGCGGCCATGACGGGACTGCCTGCGGCGTCTGGCGTACTCAACATCATGAAAAATGGCAAGGTAGCCTCGGGTGACATGGGCATCGCCATCTCTACTCCGGTGTACCGTGTCGACCGCAGCGTGAACGGTTATATGACCGCCGTGATCGACCTGCCAACCCTGTTCCAGCAAGCCACGCAGCGGGCCGACGGTGCCAAGCTCGACATGCTGGTTTACGACCTTCATTCAGCCGACAGCAAGCCCATCTATACATGGCTGGGCGACGCCACCGACCTCACCGCTGCCATGGCCGCCAGGCGCAGCCTGGGTCCGCTAGACCAGGCGACGACGGTTAACTTCGCGCGCCAGGCCTGGGAAATCGTGCTGCACCCGCGACCGTCCTTTGAAGCCGCGCCACTGTTGCGCCACTCTACCGGCGTCACGGCTGCCGGCCTGGCAATGACCCTGCTGCTGTTGCTGGCCATTGCCCGCGTGCAGGGCAGCCGGCACTCCACGGAGCAGGCGCAGAGGCAGACCCAGTTGGCCAAGGAATCGCTGACTGCGCAGAGCCAGCGCCTGCACGACGTCATCGAGGCCGCCGACATGGGTACCTGGGAATTCAATTCCAAAACCAGCGAAATACAAGTCAATGATCGCTGGCTCGCCATTGGCGGCATGACCCGCGCGCAATGGCGCGCCATCCCCAACTACACCTGGCACCAGTTGTGCCACCCGGACGACATTCCCATCTTGAAAGATGCCATGCGGCGCCACATGCGGGGAGACGCACCTTCCGTCGAGACCGAATACCGCCACCGCCATGCGGATGGCCACTGGGTCTGGGTGGCCCTCAAAGGCAAGCTGGTCGCGCGGGCGCCCAACGGGAAGCCCGAAGTGTTTGCCGGCACCATCACCGAGATCACCGAGCGCAAGGCGGCCCAGGCCCGTATTGAAGAGCTCAATGCCACGCTGGAACAGCGGGTGCATAAACGCACCGCCCAGCTGCAGGACGCTATGGAAAATCTGCATCGTTCGCAGGACGAGTTGTCCCGTAGCGAAGCCCGCGCCACACTGGGCACCCTGGTGGCAGGCGTGTCCCATGAACTGAGCACACCCATGGGCAACAGCATGATGACGGCCAGCACCCTGACCGCACAGGCACAGGATTTCCAGAAGCTGCTGGCAAGCGGGGCGCTGCGCCGATCCGACCTGAACCACTTTGTCACCCAGGTGCACGAGGGTAATGAACTGATGCTACGCAACCTGGAACGTGCGGTAGACCTGCTCAAGAATTTTCGCCAGGTGGCCGCCGACCAGGCCAGCGAACAGCGGCGCGTGTTCAACCTGCGCCAGGTGGTGCAGGAGATCACCGACACGCTGGCTCCCAGCCTCAAGCACATGCCCCACCGCATGGTGCAAGACGTTGACGCCGATATCCGCATGGACAGCTACCCGGGCCCGCTGGGTCAGGTGGTGATCAACCTGATCAACAACGCCTACCTGCACGCCTTTGATGGGATGGCCCAAGGGGAATTCACCATCCACGCCCGCGCCGAAGCAGCCACAGCCACGCTCACCTTCCGGGACAATGGCAAAGGCATTGCGCCGGACATTTTGGAACGTATGTTCGAGCCCTTTTTTAGCACCAAAATTGGCAGGGGCGGCACGGGCTTGGGCATGTCTATCGTCGAGAACCTGGTTACCAAGACGTTGGGTGGTCAGCTAAAGCTGCACTCTGCGCTGGGCGTGGGCACCACCGTTGTGGTTACGCTGCCGCTGCTGGCGCCGCAGATTGAGACAACCGGCGCTTAGTGGCCGTGGCGGGCCAGACCACTAAGCAGCGTTACCAGCCCCATGCCCACACCCAGCCAGGTAACCTGTGCCACCGTCTGTGGAAATGTCAGGCGCTTTTGCAGTTGTGGAATCAGATCCGCCAGGGCCACGTAGACGAAGCTGCTGGAGGCCACCACCAGAAAGTACGGCAGGTAGCCGTGTAACTGGTCCACCAGCCAGTAACCCATCAGCCCACCCAACGCGGTAACCGCACCCGCCAGGGACACCTTGACCAGTGCCATGCGCCGGTTGTTGGCACCCGTACGCAACACCATCAGATCACCCATGTGGTGAGGCACTTCGTGCGCCAGAACGGCCAGCGCAGCGAGTGTGCCCAGACGCATATCGGCCATGAAGGCCGAGGCAATCAGAATGCCATCGCCAAAGCAGTGCACGCTGTCACCGGTGAGCACGGCCCAGCTACCGGGCTGGGGCGCAGCATGCTCATGGTGGTGCGCGGCGTCGTGGTGGTGGTGCTCGTGGCCATGGTGCCAAAGCTCGGCCTTGTCCAGCAGAAAGAAAAATACCAGGCCCAGCAATAGCACCAAAAACAAATCATGCGCGCTGACCTGGCTTTCAAACGCTTCTGGCAACAGGTGCATGAAGGCCGTGGCCATCAGGGCGCCGGCGGCCAGGCTGAGCATGTGCTGGGTGTAGCGCGCCAGCAAGCCAAAGCTCAGGGCAGCCGCCAGCCACACGGAGCCGATGCCAGCGACCAGAGTGCCAATAATAATTGCTACCAAAGTCATAGCGTGCTACGTATATTCCATGAGGGATAGGGCCAATACTAATTAGAAAACACACCAGCACAACCGCCCAAAACAAAAACCAGTGATTCCCACCTTCTTGAGATCGCCACCATTTTTGCCAGCCCACCTCATGCCATCATCGACGTCGCCACAGACCTGGGCTTCGGGCACAGACTGTGCCACTACCCGGTCCGGGTGCTCCGGCCTCACTTTTCCGCGAAGCAGTAGAACAGCCCGTCGCCCCCCGTAGGGCGCAACTTTTCCTGGCTGCAACCCAGCGTCGGGTGAGACGAGTTCCAGGATACGCCCCATGCGTTCGTGGACGGGCCCGTGCGATCGTGATGGCCGAGCATCGCCGCGCCATCAGGCCCGCTCTTGGTCCAGTTTCCGCAGGTCATGTCCGGAAACGGTGGGCCGGGAAAAGCGGTGCCGTCAGGCCTCGAACCGGTCAGCATATCGTGCTTCAGCGGCGTAGCCGGGCGGCTGTTCACGGGTCGCCCCATTTCGTCCACTGCAGTCTGTTTATTAAGGTTGCTATTGGTCGAGTGCAAGTCTTCAACGTTCTTGGCAATCACGATGCCATATGCGTTCTGCCAAGGGCCAGCGCCAATCCGGTCGCGCGCGTTCACGAAGCGCGGGTCACTCAGCGCGGGGGCCTGGGTACTGAGGTAAGCGCGCCACGGACGATCACCACCGCCAGCCGCCTTCGCCAGGGCCTGGCAATGTTTGTCCGCACCCTCGAGGCCCCCCAGGTCCGCGCCATTTCCAGGGCCGACGCTGGTTACGAAAAAAGTCATGTCGACGGGGTTAGGCTGCGACTGCTGCGCGACAGCGTAACCGCCCAGCATCATCAAACTGGCCGTAACCAACAAAGCGTGTTCAGTCATTTTGCGCATTTTGAGTCCTGTCATTAAAAAAAGTCTTCGTTTACTTGTGCTCGCCATGGCGCTGCTCTCATTGTTGTTGAACGTCGCCATTCTTGTACGGTAAGGCTTTTGGTTCAATCTTGCAACGCGAGGGACAAATGGTGTTGGGAACAAATAGCTCAATGCGCTTTGTCCCAATTTGGCCCCACGCCCACCTCGGCCAACAGCGGCACCTTGAGTTCGGCCACGCCAGCCATCAGGCGCGGGATCTCGACCGTAACCCAATCCACTTCGGCCTCTGGCACCTCAAACACCAGTTCATCGTGTACTTGCATGATCATTTTGGTGGCTTTGTGCTCGGCATCCAGCACCTGCTGCACCTTCACCATGCTGAGTTTGATCAGGTCAGCCGCCGTGCCCTGCATGGGCGCGTTGATGGCGGCGCGCTCCAGTCCTGCCAGTTGCGCACCTTTGGCGGTTTTAATGCCGGCCAGTTGCAGGCGCCGCCCAAACACGGTTTCCACGTAACCCTGACTCTTGGCAGTTTCGCGCGTGGCTTCCATGTATTGCTTGACGCCGGGGTAGCGTTCAAAGTAGCGCTGGATGTAGTTCTTGGCCGCCGTGTTGTCGATGCCCAAGTTGCGCGCCAGCCCATAGGCGCTCATGCCGTAGATCAGGCCAAAGTTAATGACCTTGGCGTAGCGGCGCTGCTCGCTGCTCACTTGGTCCAGCGCCACGCCAAACACTTCGGCCGCCGTGGCCCGGTGCACGTCCAGCCCGCTGTGAAAGGCCTTGAGCAGGGCCTCGTCACCACTGATATGCGCCATGATGCGTAACTCGATCTGCGAGTAGTCGGCACTGGCAATCACGCTGCCCTGTGGTGCCACAAAGGCTTCGCGCACCCGGCGGCCTTCTGCGGTGCGGATGGGGATGTTTTGCAGGTTGGGGTCGTTGCTACTCAGACGCCCGGTTACCGCCACCGCTTGCGCGTAATGGGTATGCACGCGGCCCGTGCGCGGCAGCGCCAGTTGGGCCAGCTTGTCGGTGTAGGTGCCCTTGAGCTTGGCCAGGCTGCGGTGCTCCAGCAGCTTGGCGGGTAGCGGAAAGTCTTCAGCCAGTTTTTCCAACACCTCTTCGTCGGTGCTGCGTGCGCCGGTGGCGGTCTTTTTGACCACGGGCATGCCGAGCTTGTCGAAGAAAATTTCGCCCAGTTGCTTGGGGCTGGAAAGGTTAAATGGCTGGCCGGCAATTTCGTACGCTTCGGTTTCCAGTTGCAGAATGCGCTGGCCCAGCTCATGACTTTGCCGGGCCAGCGTGGGCCCATCAATCAGCACGCCATTGCGTTCGATGCGGTACAGCGCCTCGCTGCTGGCAATTTCCAATTCGTAAATGAAGGTGAGTTTGGCATTTGCCTGAATTTGCGGCCACAGGGCGTTGTGGACTTCCAGCGTCATGTCGGAGTCTTCGCCGGCATATTCGGTGGCCTTGGCAATATCCACCTGGTCAAAACAAATCTGGTTGACACCCTTGCCACACAGGTCTTCAAAGGTGATGCCGCTGCGCCCCAAAAAGCGCTCGGCCAGGCTGGACAGGCCGTGCGGCATGTGGGCCTCCAACACATAGCTTTGCAGCATGGTGTCGTGCACATAACCCTGCACTTCAATGCCATGGTTGGCAAACACATGGCGGTCGTATTTGATGTGCTGACCCAGTTTGCGTGCCTTGGGGTTCTCCAGCCAGGGCTTGAGTTTGGCCAGCACTTGATCGCGTGGGAGTTGGGCCGGTGCATCGGGGTAGCGGTGGGCCAGCGGGATGTAGCCCGCCACGCCCGCTTTCACGCTGAACGAGATACCCACGATTTCGGCGCGCATTTCGTCTAGCGAGGTGGTTTCGGTGTCCAGCGCAGTAAGTTCGGCGGCTTCGAGTTGGGCCAGCCAGGCGTCAAAGGACTCCCAGGTCAGAATGGCCTCACAAGCGAGGTTGCTGGTGCGGGAGCCCGGTGCATTGGTGGCCGCTTCGGGTTCGTCGAACAGACCGGGCGGCGACGTTTGCGCCTGTCCAGCTTGCGCTTGCCCAGCATCGCTTCCACCTAGTGCCTTCGCCAACCCTTTGAAGCCATATTTTTCATAAAAAGTGGCCAGAGCCCTCGTATCTTGTGCATGAAGCACTATCGAATCCATAGCGGGCAAATCGGGTAACCAGTCTTTCAGATCACAGTCGGTCTTGATGGTCAGCAGGCTGCGGCCGGTGGGCAACCAATCCAGCGACTGGCGCAGGTTTTCACCCACCACACCCTTGATGTTGGCGGCGTTGTCCACCACGCCCTGGAGCGATCCGTATTCCTGCAGCCACTTCACCGCAGTTTTCGGGCCAACCTTGGGTACGCCGGGCACGTTGTCCACGGTGTCACCCACCAAGGTTTGATAGTCCAGCATCAGCCGCGCGGGCACGCCAAACTCGGCCTCCACGCCGGCCAGGTCGCGGCGTTTGCCGTTCATGGTGTCGATGATCGAGATGTGTTCGTTGACCAGCTGCGCCAGGTCTTTGTCACCACTACTCACAATGACCTCAATACCCTGCGCTGCTGCCGTGGCCGCCAGCGTGCCAATCACGTCGTCGGCCTCCACGCCGGGCAGGTCCAGCACGGTCCAGCCCAACAGCCGAATCACCTCGTGGATGGGCGCAATCTGGCTGCGCAAGTCATCGGGCATGGGGTCGCGGTTCGCCTTGTACTGGGGGTATATGGCGTCTCGGAAAGTGGGACCCTTGGCGTCGAACACGCAGGCAAAGTAGTCGGCCGGGTAGTCTTTGCGCAAACTGTTCATCATATTGATGATGATGCGGATCGCGCCGGTTTTTTGTACCGTGCCATCGGCCAGGGTGATGCTCATATCACCGCCACCCGCAAAAAAGGCGCGGTACAGGTAGCTGGAACCATCCACCAGCAGCAGGGTTTTCTTGTCAGTCATGGCGGCATTTTGCCTGTCCCGGCACGGCTGCGGTGGGCCCTACAATCGGCATTCACACTTTGCATATCCATCTCCCACCCGCACGGGCCCACTGTGGCTCACCGGGATTGTGACTTTCGGGCTAACGCACACATGGCGGTTTACACAGAAGTCTCGTTTGACGAGGCCAAGGAATTTCTTCACTACCTCCAACTGGGAACGCTTGAGTCCATGGCGGGCTGCTCGGGCGGCATTGAAAACACCAACTACTTCGTCACCACCGACCAGGCTGCCTATGTGCTGACCCTGTTCGAGCGCCTTTCGTTTGAACAGTTGCCGTTTTATTTGCGCCTGATGAAGCACCTGGCCCACCATGGTGTGCCCGTACCCGATCCGGCCACCAATCGCGACGGCGACGTGGTGCACATGCTCAATGGCAAGCCAACGGCTGTCGTCAACCGTCTGCGGGGAAAAAGCGAACTGGCACCCACGGCACCGCATTGCGCCCTGGTGGGCAACATGCTGGCGCGCATGCACCTGGCCGGACGCGACTTTGGCATGCAACAACCCAATTTGCGTGCGCTGGACTGGTGGAATGAAACCGTGCCGGTGGTTCTGCCCTTTGTGCCCGCCGACCAGGCCGCGCTGCTGCAAAGCGAACTGGCCTACCAGAACCATGTGGCCACACTGTCCGCCTGCGGCGCCCTGCCCCGTGGCCCCATCCACGGCGACCTGTTCCGCGACAACGTGATGTTTGAGACTACCGCTGACGCACTGGCCACGCCCAGCCTGAGCGGTTTTTTTGATTTTTACTTTGCGGGCGTCGACACCTGGCTTTTTGATATTGCCGTTAGTCTCAACGACTGGTGCATTGATCTGGCCAACGGCTCCACCGACCTGGAACGCACCCGCGCCTTCATGGTCGCCTATGAAGCTGTGCGCCCACTGGAGGCACAGGAACGCACCCTGTTGCCAGCCATGGCACGGGCCGGTGCGCTGCGCTTCTGGCTGTCACGCCTGTGGGACCTGCATCTGCCCCGTGAAGCCAACCTGCTGCAGGCCCATGATCCAGATCACTTCCTGCGTGTGCTGCGCCAGCGTATCCTCCACCCTTTGACCATTTCCCAGATCACTGCATGAAACTTCAGATCGTCCCGGCCCGCAGGGGTATCCATTGGGTCAAGGCGGGAGTAAAAACCTTCTTTCGCCAGCCCTTGGCTTTGTCGGGCCTGTTTTTTATGTTTTTGGCGCTGGTATCTGTGATCAGCATCGTTCCGGTGGTGGGCAATGTGCTGTCGCTGGCCCTGCTGCCGGCCGCGACCCTGGGCCTGATGGCCGCAACCCGTGAAGCCGACAATGGCAAATTCCCCATGCCCGTTCTGCTGATCAGTGCCTTTCGCGCTGGACGCCAGCAAATGCGCGCAATGTCAGTGCTGGGTGCGCTTTACGCCGCTGGCTTTGTGCTGATACTGGCATTTTCCGCCCTGATTGATGGTGGCAAATGCGCCCGCCTGTACCTGATGGGCGCTCCCATCACCAGCGAGATGCTGCAAGAAGGCGATTTCCAGTTGGCCATCCTGGTGGTGTCCGCGCTGTACTTGCCCCTGTCCCTTCTGTTCTGGCATGCACCAGCTCTGGTGCACTGGCATGGCATTGCGCCGGTCAAGAGCTTGTTCTTCAGCCTGGTCGCCTGCCTGCGCAACATACGGGCTTTTATGGTCTTTGGGCTGGCCTGGACTGGCATGTTTCTGATTTTTGGCATCATCATGGCAATGTTGGGGGCGATGATGGGCAGCGCCGAGGCCGTGGCCGCGATGCTGTACCCTGCTGTCATGTTGGTGTTGGCCATGTTTTTCACCTCCATTTACTTCACGTTCCGCGACAGTTTTGAATTCCCTACAGGAGAAGACGCATGACACAGCATTCTTTGCAAGGCAGAACCGATAGTGAGCTTTTGTGGTTCCAGAGACGCAGTTTTCTACAAGCCGCGGCCGCGTGGACGGCGGCTGGGAGCTTGGGAGCCGCACACGCGCAGTCCCGTGGCAATATTGTGGAGTTGGTGGGCGACGCAACCGTCAACGGGGAACGCTTGATAGCCAATCAGTCGGTGCAAACAGGCGATGCCATCATGACCGGGCCAAAGTCCACCCTGATTTTTGTGATTGGAAATTCGGCATTTCACGTACGCCAGAACTCCAATATGGTGGTCGAGCGGGGCAGCACCCTGAGCGCCGTCAGCCTGCTGCGCCTGCTGACTGGCGCTGTCGTTAGCGTGTGGGGCAAGGGTAGCAGCCGCCAGATCGTCACCCCCACATTGACTGCGGGCATCCGCGGAACTGGTGTCTATACCGAGATATTTGGCGCCGATGCCAACCGGTCCTATTTCTGCAACTGTTATGGCACAGTGGAGCTGACCTCTGGAGCCGACCATGAGGTATCCGTATCGACCTACCACAAGGCTGTGTGGGCTGAAGGTGGCAACGACGGGGGGGCATCACTCACGCCGGCACGCGCCATCAACCACACTGACGAAGAACTGGAGTACTTGGCACGTCTGGTCAATCAGCGCACCGCATGGCAGATTGCCGGCAAAAAAGGTGACGAAGCGCATGGGCGTGAATACGGGGGCTGACCTGTCAACGTGTTGCCAAAGCCACAACAAATCCACCAAACAACATGAAAAATGCGGTAGAAGGTGTTGATTTGTCTTGTTTTTATGGTTCGGATCGATTGATAATGAAACACGTTATTGGCGCGACTAGACTAATGTGGCGCCTTTGTTTCACCCACTATGGATAAAGGGGGCTACCTTGATTCCCAAAACCTTGAAACTCTTGGCACTCGGAGCTGGAGCCGCTGTGTTGGCTGGTTGCGCTTCGTCACCGATTCCAGTTTCCGCTAACTTCCCCCTTACCGTGGAACCCAAGGTCCGATCCGCTGGCCATTGGGGCCAGGTGTCCAACGATGTTGCAAAACAGACCCTGGAGTCGCTGAGCAAGCTCGGTGTTTCTGGCAACCTGTATGTGGCCCTGCCCGCCAACCCAACAGCCTTTGACAGGGCGTTCAACAATTTCCTGATTACCGATCTGGTCAAGGCTGGTCGTGTAGTGCAACAGTCGCCCGATCAGGCGTTGGAAGTGAGCTACGAGACGCAAGTGGTGCGCCACAATAGCCCGCGCCCCAATTTCCTGCCAGGACGCTTCACCATGATCACGGCGGGCCTGTATGCCGCCTACGGTTTGGGCTTGAACCCCAACGTGGGTGACAAAATGGCCGGCGGTTTGGCGGCTGCAGTCGGTGCAGATTACATTGCCAGCGAAAGCTCCGGTGGCCCAACCGCCACCGAACTGATCCTGACTACGACCATTGCCTCGGGCGGGCGCTACCTGGTGCGCAAGACCGATGTGTACTACGTTGAAGAAGCAGACACAACCTTGCTTCAATACAGGTATCCCCAAGTCATTAAGGTGGTTGGCCAATGAACTCCAAACTGATCCTCTCTGTGGTTGCTGCTGCGGCTCTGCTGGCCGGTTGCGGCGCTCCCTCCAATATACGCAATGACCCCACGTATGACGAAGCTGCAGCCAGCAAGTTTGTTGCGCTGAATAAAGAAGCCATCAATAAGCTGGTCGCCGAGTTTGACCGTGGCCCCTCGGGTGACATGCCGGTGTTGGTTGCCACCATTGTCAACGTGAACGACATGCGCCGCACAGCACCGCTGGGTCGCACGCTATCCGAGCAATACGCTTCCAACATGGCAGCGGCTGGCTTCAATGTCAAGGAAATGAAGCTGCGCGGCGACGTGTTCATCCGCGAAGAAACCGGCGAGTTGATGTTGTCGCGCGAAATCAAAGACATTGCCCGCAGCCACAACGCCAGCATGGTCCTGGTGGGAACCTATTCCCCAGCGGCTAATTTCACTTACGTCAGCCTGAAGTTTGTGCGCACCGCAGACAGCCGCATCATCCGTGGCTACGACTACGCCTTGCCGAACGACAAGGACGTAACCCGCATGCTGCAAGCCCAGTCGGGCCGCTGAACACAGCCACTCTCGTAACCGAATCAAGCCCGGCTTCGACCGGGCTTTTTTACGTCGTCATGGAATCGGCGTGAGCTTGGCCACACTCAACGCCAACCACTTGGTGCCATGGCGCGGGAAGTTGATCTGGGCCCGCGCATCGTCGCCCACCCCCTCCAGCGTCAACACCGTGCCCTCGCCAAACTTGGCGTGGAACACCAGCATGCCCAAACGCAGTCCATGCTTGGGCTCTTCCTTGCGAGAAACTGTCTGACCAAATGTACCTCCAGCCCTCGTCGAATCTACGTAAGACGCTCCTGTATTCGTAGCGTAGCTCGCACTACTCCAGCCACGTCCCAGGGGTTGTTGCTTGGGTGTGAGCCACTTGAGTGCGGCTTCCGGTAGCTCGTCAAAGAAGCGGCTCTTCATGTTGAAGCGGGTTTGCCCGTGCAACATGCGCGACTGCGAGTGGCTCAGGTACAGGCGTTTGCGTGCGCGGGTGATGGCCACGTACATCAGACGACGTTCTTCTTCCAGGCCATCCCGGTCGTTCATGGAGTTTTCATGCGGGAACAGGCCTTCTTCCATTCCGGTGATGAAAACCACATCAAACTCCAAGCCTTTGCTGGAATGCACCGTCATCAACTGAATGGCGTCCTGCCCGACCTGGGCCATGTTGTCGCCCGCCTCCAGTGCTGCATGGGTCAGGAAGGCCACTAACGGCGACAGAGTCTCACCAGTGTCACCGATGTAACCGATGCCATCGTCGGGCAGCACTCCGTCAAGCGCATCACCATCCAAGCCTTGGCTGGCCGGGCTTTGGCCAGCCGTCGCCAACAGCATAGCGGCGGCATCACGCCCAAAGCCTTCCTGCATGACGAAGCTTTCAGCCGCGTTGACCAGTTCGTCCAGATTTTCCAGCCGATCCGCGCCTTCACGGTCGACCTTGTAGTGTTCAGCCAATCCGCTCTGGTCCAGCATTTGGGCAACGATGTCGCGCAGATTCATGCCGGCCGTTTGTTCACGCAGCACGTCGATTTTGGCCACAAAGCCAGCAATCGCAGCACCGGCCCGCCCGGTCAGGGCACTCACCGCGTCGTGCAGGGAGCAGCCGGTTGCGCGCGCAACATCCTGCAATTGCTCCAGGCTGCGCGCACCAATGCCGCGTGCTGGAAAGTTGACCACCCGCATGAAACTGGTGTCGTCATTGGGGTTCTCCAACAGGCGCAGGTATGCCAGTGCATGCTTGATTTCAGCGCGCTCGAAAAAGCGCAGGCCACCGTACACCCGGTATGGCATGCCCGCATTGAAGAGCGCGGTCTCAATCACCCGGCTTTGTGCGTTGCTGCGGTAAAGCACGGCAATTTCTTTGCGGGCGTAGCCGGCCTCAACTCCGCTGTCGCGCACCAGTTGCTTCATCTCGTCGACCATCCACTGCGCTTCGGCAAAGTCAGTGGGCGCCTCGTAAACGCGCACCGGCTCACCGGCACCCTGGTCAGTCCGAAGATTCTTGCCCAGACGGCTGCGGTTGTGGCTGATGAGCGCATTGGCGCTGTCCAAAATGTTGCTGTAGCTGCGGTAGTTTTGCTCCAGCTTGATCGGGTGCTGCACAGCAAACTCGCGCACAAAATCAGCCATGTTGCCCACCCGCGCTCCGCGAAAGGCGTAGATGCTTTGGTCGTCATCGCCCACGGCCAACACAGCACCGCCGGGGGTGTCCGGGCTTGCAAATCCTGCTTGTTGTGCGTCGCCCTGTCCGGCCAGCATCTTGATCCAGGCGTATTGCAGTTTGTTGGTGTCCTGAAACTCATCAATCAGAATGTGGCGAAAACGGCGCTGGTAATGCTCGCGAATGGGGTCGTTGTCGCGCAGCAGCTCGTAGCAGCGCAGCATCAGCTCACCAAAATCCACCACCCCTTCGCGCTGGCATTGCTCTTCGTAAAGCTGATAGATCTCCACCTTCCTGCGCATTTCCGGGTCGCGCGCATCCATCATCGCGGGCCGCATGCCATCCTCTTTGCAGCCACCAATGAATCGGGCGAGTTGTTTGGGCGCAAACCGTTCATCATCATCCGTGATGTTGTTTTGCTTGCACAGGCGCTTGATGGCACTGAGTTGGTCCTGTGTGTCCAGAATCTGGAAAGCCTGTGGCAAGTTGGCCAGCTTGAAATGCGAACGCAACAAGCGATTACACAGACCGTGGAACGTTCCGATCCACATGCCATGCACGTTCACCGGCAGCATGGCCGAGAGGCGCGCCATCATCTCTTTGGCAGCTTTGTTGGTAAACGTCACCGCCAGAATGCCGCCCGGCGATACATAGCCGTTTTGCAGCAACCAGGCAATGCGGGTGGTCAGCACCCGCGTCTTGCCCGAGCCCGCCCCAGCTAGGATGAGCGCATGTTCCGCCGGTAGCGTGACGGCGGCGCGTTGTTCCGGATTGAGGGAAGAAAGCAGCGGTGAAGAGTCTGTGGCTGGCATGGTTGACATTGAATACATCCCCAATTGTAGAAAGGCGCAGCACCTTGGGGTTGCAAGCTCACTGACTAGGTGTCTTCCCCAGTAGGCGGAAATTCGCCCAACGCAGCCAGTATGATCCCGCCCTTCACCTTCGTTTGTTATGAAGCTGCGCCGAATGACACCTCTGATCCACCGTTGCACATCTCTTTTGGTAGGTACCGCTTTGGCCCTGGCAGTGGGGTCAGCACTCTCAGTAACGCTGGATATCAGCGGGGTCAAGGTCGAAGACACACTGACCATTTACAACAACAAATTGGTGCTTAACGGAGCCGGTGTGGTGTTCAGCGGCAAGGCGCCACAGTACGTGGCCCATATCTACGCCAAGAGCAAATTCAAATCTCTTGACACCCTGATTGCCTCTCCAGGACCCAAGCGTTTGGTACTCACAGCGATCAAGGAAGTTGACACCGCACCCATCGTCAAGATGTTCAACCGCAGTGTAGAAGCCACAGCCTCCAGGACCGACATGGCTAAACTGATCCCCGGTCTGGTCAACATTGGCAACATCTTCAAGGCCAATACGGTTCTCAAGTCCGGTGAGATCATGACCGTGGACTGGATACCCATCACCGGCATGGTGATTTATGTGGGTACCAAGATGCAGGGAAACCCGATGCGTGAACCTGAGTTTTTCCGGGCTGCCATGGCGGTCTGGATGGGCGATTCTCCTGCCGATGCGCAAGCCAGGGCTGCCTTGTTGGGCCAGATATAACCACTACGGCACCGTCGACGCACATTCTGTATACAATCGATTACCGGGCCCAAGCATTTGGGAGCCGGTTTTTTTTCGCCGGTCCCGTCCAAGCGCTCACAGAGACTGTATTTTCTAAATTCGTGATGGAAGGCTTGGACCATGGATATTTTTGACTACGACAACATCCTGCTACTACCCCGCAAGTGCCGGGTAGATAGCCGCTCAGAATGCGACGCCAGCGTGGAGCTGGGCGGACGCAGTTTTCGCATTCCGGTGGTGCCGGCCAACATGAAGACAGTGGTCAGTGAAGAGATCTGTGTCTGGTTGGCACAGAACGGCTATTTCTACGTGATGCACCGTTTTGACTTTGACAACGTGGAGTTTGTCAAAAACATGAAGGCCAAGGGCCTGTTCGCGTCCATTTCACTGGGTGTCAAACCGCCGGATTACGCCACTGTGGATACCTTCGTGGCTTTGGGGTTGGTGCCCGAGTACATCACCATTGACATCGCCCATGGCCATGCGGACAGTGTGAAAAACATGATTGGCTATATCAAGGGAAAGTTACCCGACAGCTTCGTCATCGCCGGTAATGTGGCCACGCCTGAGGCGGTGATTGATCTGGAGAACTGGGGTGCCGACGCCACCAAGGTCGGCATCGGTCCCGGCAAGGTATGCATTACCAAACTCAAAACCGGCTTTGGCACCGGCGGCTGGCAGCTCAGTGCGGTCAAGTGGTGCGCGCGAGTGGCCACCAAACCCATCATTGCCGATGGCGGCATCCGCGAACATGGTGACATTGCCAAGAGCGTCCGTTTTGGTGCCACCATGGTGATGATTGGCTCCATGCTGGCCGGCCATGAAGAGAGTCCCGGCCAAACCGTGGAGGTGGACGGAAAACTATACAAAGAGTATTACGGTTCGGCCAGCGACTTCAACAAAGGCGAATACAAGCACGTAGAAGGTAAACGCATTCTGGAGCCTATCAAAGGCAAACTCTCCGAAACGATGGTGGAGATGGAGCAAGACATTCAAAGCTCGATCAGCTACTCGGGCGGCAAGAAGCTGATGGACATCCGCAAGGTGAACTACGTAACCCTCGGGGGGGACAACGCGGGAGAGCATTTATTGATGTAAACCGCCCTACCGCGCAGCATTGGTTTAATGCCGGTGCCGCGGTGTGGTGCTGAGGTTTTGCAGCAGTTCTGGAGTGATGTTTTCGGCCGACACCACCACGCCGCCACGAGTACTCGCGAACTGCTGGGCAGCTTGGCGCTGGGAAAATGCCGGCAAATTGCCAGACCGCATGGGGCCCAACGCGGATGAACCATACACGTAGGATGCGGCACCAGCGGCGATCCAGGTATCGGCATCCACCGCCGTGACATAGCTAGCCGTAATGTCTTGCGCACCGCGCCCCGGGGTAAAGCGACCCACATCTTGAAGGTACTGGTAGAGCGACAGTGGGGAGTCAAAAAATTGGGTATCGCCGTTGTCAAACACCACCTGTGCGGCCCAGCCTTTGGCACGCGCAGGGTACATGCCGCACACCGGGCAACGCGCATCGGTTGGCACTACACGCGGGGCATGCAACGCAACGCCAGACGCTGGGTTGTAGGGTGTGGGTGGGGCGACGATGCACACATCCTCAGGTGCTGCCCCAGAGTTAGTGCGCACGCTGTCGCTCATCAGCAAGCCGACTGCGGCCACAGAAAAAAATACCCAAGCCAACCGATCGCCCGAGGCCATTGCTACATCTTGGTGTCGTGCACCGCGCCGCCACTGAGATCGACCATGTCCAGCTTCACCTCTGAGAAACGCAGCACACGACCACCATTTTTGGTAGCGAAGGCCTTGGCATCTGCCTCTTGTGCGAAGCTGGCAATGGTGGGCCCCATGGAGCCTTTGAGCTTGCTGCCCAGTACATAAAAGCCGGTACGGGCGTCAAACCAATTGCCACGGGGGTCATCCCAGTTCGCCTTGCCCATATCTTGCACCAACACAGCGCGCAGGGCTTTCACCTGCTCGGGCTTGAGCAAGGTGTTGAACATCTCGACCGTGTCGCAATAGAAACTCGGCTTGTCTTCGCCCTTGAAATGAATCTGCGCCTTGGGGCCGGGGAAGTCGGACAGTAGCATACCGTCCAGTTCGCAGGTGGTGGCACGGTCAATCTCCACGGCAACCACCGCAGTTTCAGCCTTGTTACCACAGGCACTCAGCAAAGCGGCTGTACACAACGTTGCCAAAAGAAGGGATGGGCGGAAGGGCTTCATGTGCGAAATCTCCAGGTTGCAATGGCCAATGGCGCGGTGATCCAGGCCACCATGGCGCCACCCATCAGCCAAGGGTTGGCGAGGGCCGGTGGCACGATACTGGTCAGCCCATACAGGCTGCGCATTTGGTCCAGTGAAAAAACATTGAGGATACGGAATATGTCGGCAGGGTTTAGCAGCAATATGTAGGCCAGCATCTGCCCACCAAATTCACCACCGCTGGCGACCAACAGTCCCAGCAACAGCAAATCAAAGACCAGTACAAAGCCAAACCACAGTGCAATGGCCAAGCCTGATGCGCGGGTGCGCTCATGGGACACCACTGACAGCAGCAGCGCCAAACTCAAAAAAGCCAAGCCTAGCAACACCGAACTGAGCATGAAGCCGACGTAATGGTAGAGGCCAGCCATGCCGAACTGGCGAAACAGCAGCACAGCGTCCAGCGCAAAGCCCACCACGGTAGACAAGGTGAGCGCCGCCGCCAGCCCCAGGTATTTGCCCAACAACAACTCCAGCCGGGTAATGGGCAGGGATAGCAATAGATCGAGCGAGCCGCGCTCGCGCTCACCCACGATGGCATCAAAGCCCAGCAACAGCGCAATCAGCGGGATGAGGTAGATCACCAAACTGACCAAGCTGGCGATGGTGAACTC
>Ga0138256_10000679_pt1 | contig 36659 bp, 28 predicted proteins | sample KNB2016incub_MG_FD_105486 | JGI IMG/M metagenome (GOLD analysis project Ga0138256, IMG submission 105486) | Active sludge microbial communities from wastewater in Klosterneuburg, Austria - KNB2014incub_MG | ecosystem: Engineered > WWTP > Activated sludge > Unclassified | place: Austria... | reverse complement strand
CGGGTCCTCGCGCAGGCCGGGACCCTGCAGGGTGGCCGCATTCCTCAGCCTCCCCCGACCTGGCGCCAGAGCCTGGTCATGACGCTCCGGCCCATCTACGGTTCCATTCTCGTCGAGCCCACCGAGGACTTCACCGACGCGGGGCCCGACGCCCTTCAACTGGAGGGCGCCGAGATCACCCAGGCGCTCGGCGGAGCGAGCGCGCACTGGCGCCGCCGCACCCTGGACGGGCGGGCGGTGGTGCTTTCCGCGGCGGAACCGGTCTGGAGCGAGGGCAAGGTGGTAGGCGCGGTCGTTGCGGAGGAAACCACGAACGAGACCCTGGCGGCGCGGAACCGCGCGTTCGAGCGCCTGTTCTTCTCCATCGCCTTCGCGGTTCTCTTCGGCGCGCTCGCCCTCCTCGCCTTCGCGACCGGGGTGTCCTTCCGCATCCGGCGCCTGCGGGACGCGGTGGAGCGGGCCATCGATGGTCACGGCCGGGTCAAGGGGGAGATCCCTCAGGCTTCGGCCCGGGACGAGATCGGCGACCTGTCGCGCAGTTTCGGCTCCATGCTCGAGCGGCAACAGCAGTACACGGACTATCTCGAGGAGTTGCGCAGCCGGCTCTCGCACGAGATCCGCACGCCGGTGGCCGTGGTTCGCTCCTCGCTCGACAACCTCCGCCTGCACTCCATTCCCGCGCCCGCAGGGGTCTACCTCGATCGCGCCGACGAAGGGCTCTCTCGCCTCGTGACCATCGTCCAGCGCATGACCGAGGCTTCGAGACTCGAGCAGACCCTCGCCACCAGCGATCGCGAGACCTTCGACCTCGCGCGCGTGGTCAAGGGATGCGTCGAGGGCTACGGCCTCGCGAACCCAGGAAGGACCATCGAATTCACCCTCGACGACGGCGGCCGCCCGATGCGTCTCGACGGCGCGCCCGATCTCGTCGCCCAGCTCCTCGACAAGCTGGTCGAGAACGCGCTCGACTTCGCGCGCGCGGGCACCCGGGTGGAAGTCCGCCTGGCCCGCGGCCTGGGCCTCGCCTTCCTGACCGTGAGCAACGAGGGCCCGACGCTCCCGGACGACGTGGCGGACAAGGTGTTCGACTCGATGATCTCGTCGCGGCCGGCCGACGGCACGGGGAAGGTCCACCTCGGTCTGGGCCTCACCATCGTGCGCGCCATCGCCGACTTCCATCGGGCGACCGTGAACGCTTCGAACCGCCGCGATCCGGAAGGCGTCACCATGACCGTGGCCTTCCCGCTGGTCTCGAACCGCTGAGCCGGCAAGGCCCCGGCTCGCATATCCTCCGCCTTCTGCTCTTCAGTTCCTTCATCTTCCTGTTCGCATTCCTGCCCCTGACCCTGGCGGCGTACTACCTCTGTCCGCCGCGGGGACGGAATGGCGTGCTCCTGGCCTCCAGCCTCTTCTTCTACGCCTGGGGCGCGCCCCGCTTCGTCCTGGTTCTGGTCGGCGCCGCATGGATCGACTGGATGATCAGCCGCGCGATCGCGGCCGCGCCTCCCGGATCCTCCAGGCGCCCCCGCCTTCTGGTCGCCTCCCTGACTCTCAACCTGGGCCTGCTCGGCTGGTTCAAGTACGCGACCTTCGCCGCCGAGCAGTTCGCTCGCCTGTCCCAGGCCCTCGGCTTCGAGGCCGAGCCGTGGGTCGCGATCGCTCTGCCCCTTGGCATCTCCTTCTTCACCTTCCACAAGATCAGTTACGTCGTGGACGTCTATCGCGGCGCCTCGGCGCCCGCGGCGTCCTTCGGCCTCTGCCTCCTCTATCTCTGCGTCTTTCCCCATCTGATCGCCGGACCCATCGTCCGCTACCACGACGTGGACCGGCAGTTGCTCGCGCGCACGCACACCACCGACCGCTTTCTGTCGGGGATCTGCCGGTTCTGCCTTGGGCTCGCGAAGAAGGTGCTGATCGCGAACGTCCTGGCCCAGGCCGCCGATGCCGTGTTCGATGCCCCCCCCGGGAGCCTCTACCCCGCGGTCGCGTGGATCGGCGTGCTGGCCTACAGCTTCCAGATCTACTTCGATTTCTCCGGCTACTCCGACATGGCCATCGGACTCGCCCGCATGTTCGGCATCGAGTTCCTGGAGAACTTCGACCGGCCTTATCTCTCGCGCAGCTTCACGGAGTTCTGGCAGCGCTGGCACATCTCGCTCTCCCGCTTCATGCGCGACTACCTCTACATACCGCTCGGGGGCAACCGGCGGGGACCGGTCCGCGTCTATGCCAACCTGTGGATCGTGTTCCTGGTCTCCGGGCTCTGGCACGGCGCGGCCTGGACGTTCGTCGCCTGGGGCGCCTATCAGGGCCTGTTCCTGAGCCTGGACCGGTGGTTCTGGGGCCGGGTGGCCGAGCGCCTGCCGCGGCTGGTCACGATCCCCATCAACTTCCTTCTCGTCACCCTTGGATGGGCGATCTTCCGGGCCGCCGACCTGGAGCGTGCCCTTGCATTCATGGGCGGGCTCTTCGTCGCGGGAACACCGCTCGAGGGAGACCCGCCCCTTCTTCTGGCCCGCGTACTGAGCAATCGCGGGCTCGCCACCATGGTCCTCGCCGCCCTCATCTGCTTCCTGCCCGCGCTGCCGAGCATGGCCCGGATCCGCGAACTGGCGACCGGACGGGATGAGTTGCACCTGCGTCCCGCGACGGCCCTCGGGCTCGTGCTCTTCGTGCTCTCTTTCTTCTCGCTCGCAAACTCCGGGTACAACCCGTTCATCTACTTCCGCTTCTGACATGCGCCCGCCTCGGTCTCTTCTCGTCGGCCTCTTCCTGCTGCTGCTCGCCCTGCCCGGGCTGCAGATGAGATTCCGGTTTGTGCCGGAAGTGGCGCTGAACGGGGTCCGGGTGGAACCGGGAAAGCCCCCGCTGACCCCGGCCGGCTGGTGGCGGGGCGAGTTCCAGTCTCAAGCCGAGGCCTGGTTCGACGATCACATCGGGTTCCGTGGACACGCGGTGCGAACCGACAACCAGATCGGGTTGTCCCTGTTCCGAGAGTCGCCCTCCCACGCGGCCGACCGTGTGGTCCTCGGCCACCGGATGATGGTCTACACGGACCTCCACGTCCTCGCCTACGATGGGATAGACGCATTTCTCGAGGAGGACCTCCTCAAGGCGGCCCGCGGACTTCGGGAACTCCAGGACGCTCTGGCGCAACGCGGGACCGCTTTCATCTTCCTCATCTCGCCCAGCAAGGCCGCGATCTACCCGGAATACCTTCCCGACGGTTTCGTGCGTCCGGCGGCACTACGCCCCGCGACGGCTTATGAGCGGATGCTCCCGATGCTGCGGAACGAAGGCGTTCACGTGGTGGACGGCCACGTCATTCTGGAAGAAGAAAAAGCTCGCTCGCCCCACGCGCTCTTCCCCCCCGGCGGTGTCCACTGGAACCGCTATTCCGCCTCGGTGGTGCTGCGCCGGGCCTGGCAGGAGCTGGGACGGCAGCTCGGAAGGCCGCTGGCCAACCTGCGTCACCGCGCCATTCTCGAAGACGACGCGCCCTCCACCAGAGACCAGGAGGCGGATGGCGCGAACCTCCTGAACGCCTGGCACGTGGGTCACGCGGATTGGAGATTCCCGCGGCCCGACCTCGTCATCGACGACAGCGGCGGCGCCTTCCGGCCCAAACTCCTGGTGGTGGGCGACAGCTTCTGGAGGGTGCCGATATCCATCATCGAGGACCTCGGGATGGTGGCGCCGCGAAGCGGCTTCCTGTACTACTTCAACCGGCCGGGCGGCCCGGACCAGCCGATGGGGGACGACGCCGAGGACATGGTCCAGGGAGTGAGCTGGGCGGACGTGCTGACCGCGGACGCGGTGATCATCGAGACGAACGAGCCTGGAATCGGCCACGCCGGATGGGGCTTCATCGAAGCCGCGCTGAAGCGGCTGCGGCGGGCCGGGGTCAGGCCCCGCCCCTGACCCCTCGTCCCTAACGTCGGAAGCGGGCGATGCCCTGCAGCGAGTTGATGGTGAGTTCGCCGTCGCTCACCTCGAAGGTGTTCGCGCTGTTGAGGACGGCGAGGAACGCGGTATCGAAGGAGGCGGTGCCGCAAAATGCGGTGGTGCAGGCCATGGCTTTTATCTTCATGGACTCGCCGGAGATCGAATAGGTCCCGGAGCACGAGTTGCAGTCGGCCTTGACCGCCAGAAGACCCCCTTCCTTGAATTCAGCGGTGTAGTTCGCGGGCACGGGAATCTGCACGAGACCCCGCCCGGGGATCTCGAGACTCTGCAGCTTCCACACGCCGCCGATGACCGCGGAAGGCGAGGTGAGATCGTCGTCGCTGCAGCCGGCCGCGGAGAGGGCGATCACGACAACCAACACCCACGAGGCAATCTTCCTTGTCATGGGCCGCATTGTATTCCCCCGCTTCTGCCCGAGCCATTCCCGCGGTCCCGCTCGCGCGCGCTGGCGCCCATCGGCGACCGGCATTCCGTCAAGTTCGGCACCGCCGGCCCCGGGAACGGACTATATTGGCGCCGGTCGGGCATCAGGCCCGCACCGCTTGGGAAGGAGACCCGCCGTGGGCAAGGAGAAGAAGGACGAACAAGGGAGCAAGGGCGAGACGGGAAAGGCCGCCAAGCCGAAGAACCCGGCGGCCCCCGGCGAGGAACTCTCCGGCAAGGAGTACGCGCGCAGGATGAAGAAGCTGCACGGGGAACTCGTGAGGCTCCAGGAGTGGGTCAAGCACAAGGGACTCAAGATCTGCATCATCTTCGAGGGACGCGACACCGCGGGCAAGGGCGGCGTCATCAAGGCCCTGACCGAGCGCGTGAGCCCGCGGGTCTTCCGCGTGATCGCCCTCCAAGCCCCCTCAGAACGCGAGAAATCGCAGATGTACATTCAGCGCTACCTGCCGCACCTTCCCGCGGCCGGGGAGGTCGTCATCTTCGATCGGAGCTGGTACAACCGCGCGGGGGTCGAGCGGGTGATGGGATACGCCACCGAGGCGCAGGTCAAGGGATTCCTCGACCTCGCGCCACAGACCGAGAAGGTCATGGTCGCCTCCGGCATCCTCCTCTTCAAGTACTGGCTCGAGGTGAGCCCGGACGAGCAGACCAGGCGCCTGAAGGGCAGGATCACCGATCCCCGGAAGATCTGGAAGCTCTCCCCCCTCGACATCAAGTCCTACGACCGGTGGGACGACTACACGGTGGCGCGGGACGACATGTTCGCGGCGACGGATACGGCGTGGGCGCCCTGGTACGTGGCGAAGTCCGACGACAAGGAGCGCGCCCGCCTCAACCTCATCACCCATATCCTGAGCCGGATCCCCTACAAGACCGCGCCCCGGGAGAAGGTCAAGCTGCCCAAGCGCAAGATCAAGGGCACCCGCGGGAAGAACCCCTACGAGTTCAAGTTCATCCCCGAGGTGAAGTGACGAGCGGGTCCGGCTACTGGACCAGCGGGATCTTCGCCGACAGGGTGAGGTCGATCAGCATGTTGATGCGCCGGTCGACCTGAAAGAAACGGGCGACCAGTTTCGCCGGAAGCACCTTGAGCATCTCGTCCTTGTACTTCTTCTCCACGGCCAGGCGCCTGGCCTCGTTCGCAAATGACCTTTCGACGAGGCTTTTCGCCTGCGCGTCGTCGAGCACGCCATAGCGGTCAACCAGGTCCCCGATGATGGCGAAGCGCTCGTTGCCCACCGACTGCCGCTCCGCCTCGTACTGCTTGTAGAGCGGCCAGAACGCCCCGGCCTGGGAACCGTCGAGAACCATGTTCTTGGCCACGAGGTCGGCCTTGTGGGCGAGCGTGTCCTTGCGCGCGATGGCGACGAGCGCGTCCAGGTCGTCCTTGGTCACGATCTGGGCCGGTTGGGGGACCGGGCCGGGAGCCTGGGCGGGCGCGGGGCTCGCGATGGGCAGGAAGAGCGCGGCGCCGAGCAGAAGGGTTTTCCTGTTCATGGTCTTTCTTGAGGCCTCCGTGGTCTCGAATCGCGGCTACTTGCCTTCCATCCGCGCTTTCGCGGTCTTGAGGTTCTCCCTTACGCCCTGCTCGACGCCGCTCTTCACCCGGCCCATGAGGACGCCGGAGAGCATTCCCGTGGGCGGATCGATCCGCGTGCGATAGAGGTTCATCAGGTAGAAGCCCGTGCGGTCCGGCGTGTCGACCGCGACGATCATCTCGAGGGAGGCGTTGAAGAAGTGGCTGGCGTAAAGGGTCTTCAGGGCGACGATGGTTCCCGCCTGCGGACCCGTCCGCTTCCAGAAGGTGGCGTGAGTGATCGAGACCACCGGCTTGAGGCCGAAGTTGTCCTTCGTCCAGTACAAGACGTCTTCCGCGCCCGCGAGCTTCCCGTTTGGATAGTCCTCCAGGTACTGGTTGAACTCCGGGATGTACGCGGGCAGGTACGGCGAGTTCCTCAGGAGAGCGCGGAACTCCTCGGACAGGGCCTTGGGCTGCTTCTTGTCGACGATCTGACCCATGGCCGCGGTCCCGCCGGCCATGTACGCCTTCACGTGGGCGATCAGCTGGTCCTTGATCAGGGCCTCGGCCTTGGCCGGGGCGTCCTTCGCGGGCCAGTCGATCTCCTTCTGAAGGCGCTCCAGCCCGGCGGTGCCGATCTTGACGTCGCACTGGCCGGGCTTGCAGCGCTTCAGCGCGTCAAGGTCGGCGGGCTCCCAGGTCAGACCCTGGAGGTCCGCGACCGTGGGCACCGCGGAGAACCGTCCTATCTGGAGGACCTCCGGCACCTTGCGGAAGACATGGATCTGCTTGATCTTCTGCAGGAAGGCGTCCTGCGTGCCCTTGACCTTCACCACGCCGAAGGCCGCGACCTCGGCCTTTTCGGTGGTCGTGAGCTGCTTGATCACGGCCTCGCCCTTTTCGAGCGCGGCGAGCTGCGCGTCGGTCAGGCCGATGGCCTGGCGAAGAAACGGGCGGGGCGGGGCCTCCGCCTGGGCCAGGACCGCCGCGGGAATGGCGGCAGACAGGATCGCGCCCAGCGCGCAGGAAGAGCCGATAACTCGAAGCGAACGCATCATCTTAAACCTCGTCTTGAAGGCCCGATGATACCGCGGCGGGCCAGGGCGCTCTAAAACTTCACCGAGTAACGGGCGAAGACGTTGCGGCCGGAAGCATCCATGCCCCAGCTCGGTCCGCGGTAGTTCTGGTCGGTGAGGTTGTCGAAGTCGATGGTGATCTGGTGGCGCTTCGCGATGGTCCACCCCGCGCGAACGCCGAAGACCTGGTAGCCATGGACGGTGGTGTACAGCGAGTTCGTGGCCCCGGAAGGCCCGAGCACCCGGGTGATGATCTGGGGGAGGGTCTCGCCGGTAGCGATGAGGGTGTCGTCCGCGGTCCCGAAACGCCCGTCGGCTCCCGGGGACGTGTAGCCGCGCGCCTTCGCTCCGTTGTTGAAGAAAGAGGTGATGCTGCTCCTCGAACGCGAGGCGCCGGTCCGGCGGTCCCCGAGGTCGAGGGTGGAGAGGCGCTTCTGCTCGGCCGCGAGATGCGCATACGGCTCGACGTAGAGGGCCTTGGATTTCGAGGTCCACCGCAGGGCTATCCACGCATCGGGATTCGGCGTGCCGCCTTCGATGTTGGGGGGCTCGCCCGTCGAGGTCAGCTCGGCGTGCAGGTAGGTCGCGGACGTCCGCAACGAGAGGGAGTTCGAGACCTTCACGTTCGCCTCGTGCTCGATCCCGAAGATGCGCGAGTTCTCCTGGTTCGCCCGGATCAGGACGGGGTTCGGGGACAGGCTCACGAACACCACCCCGTTCGGGAGCTGCGACGTGATCACCTCGCTGCCGATGAATTTCCCGACCGAGCCCGGGGGCAGGATCGCGGAGTACTTCTCGATGTTGCCCTTGATGTCGTTCCAGAAGACGGTATTGCGGGTCTCGATCGGCCCGCGGTTCAGGTGGAAGCCGAATTCCCAGGTGAGGCTCGTCTCGGGCTCCAGCACCGCGACGCTGCGGCCGGTCGACAGCGCGGCCGCATCCGCGGTGGTTCCGATCGAGGCCCCGAGCGGCGCCACGGAGTCGTAGGAGGCCTCGAAGCCCGCTCCCGTGAGTCCCAGGGTGGCGAGGTCGGTGATGTGAGGCGCGCGGAAGCCTCGGCCGACGTGCGCGATGGCGCGAAGCCCGTCCGCCAGTTCATACGTGGCGCCCAGGCGGAAGGTCACCGAAGAGGCGTTCAGCTTGTCATCGGGCCAGAGGGGCTGGCCGTTCACCACTGGGGCCGTCGCCGCGAACGACTCGTACCGGGCGAAGGAAGCGCGCACCGCGCCCACCAGATGGGCCTTGGGAGACGGGTCGAAGGAGTCCTGAACATAGATCCCGCCGCCACGGTACTGCGCGCCATCCGGAACCCGGCCCCGTCGAACCGTGGTGGCGCCGGTGGTCGCGTTCTCCGCGACCGAAACCCCAGTCACCTCCTCGAACGAGAAGTCGCCGCCGGCCGAGAGGGTGTGCGATCCAAACGCTTTCTGGGCCCGGATCTGAATGGCGTTCGTGGTGGTTCGTTCCGGCTCGTGGTTGATGGCAGCGGCGGGGTTGCCGTTGCCGCCCTGGTTCACGCGTTCCTCGAACTGGGCGTTGAAGGAATACGACACGCTGAGCAGATCAGCGAAACCCGGATTCAGATGCTCGTAGCGCACGGTGGCGATGTCCACCTTGAGATCCCGCACGTCGGCGATCAGGTTGCCGTCGCCTCCAAGGAGCTGGTCGTAGCGCTTCGAGCCGTCGATCTGGCCGCGCAGGTAGGTTCCGAAGAACCGGACGTTCGGGGAGGCCGACCAGGCGGCGCGAACCGACCCGCCGTACTGGTCGAAGCTCGTGTCGGGAAGGCGGTCGTCCTGAACGGCAGACGAAGGAACGCCGAAGAAGCGCGTGACCGCATGGTGAGAGTCGATGCCGTCGCCGGTTCGAATGTCGCCCACCTTCCGGCCCGTGCCCGCGGCCACCAGCGAGAAGATCGGCGTCGACCAGGACACCGTGGCCTCGGCTCCCCCGCTCCGGTCCGCGGATCCGGCCGACAGCGAGGCGCGGCCGGAGAAGACCGAACCCGCGCTCGAAAAGACCGGCGCCTTGGAATACAACTGGACGCTGCCGCCCATGGCGTCGGATCCGTATTGCGCGCTCGACGGACCGCGGGTCACTTCGGCAGACTCGATCAGCGAGGGATCGAGGAGATTCAGAAATGTGTTGACGCCTCCCCGCGCGGCCGCGTTCGAGAAGCGGACACCGTCGATGAAGAGATTCACCTTGGCGCCGGTGAGGCCCCGGATGAAGATCGCGCCCATGGTGGGCGAGGTGCGCTGCCAGTAAAGGCCGGCCTCGCGATTGCCGATCTCGGCCAGGCTCACCTTGGCCCGGCCGTCGATCTCGTCCTTCGAGATGGCGTTGGTCGACTGGGGGGTGCGCGCGGCTTCCTGGGCGGTGCCGGCCTCGGCGCTCACCAGGACATCCTCGCTGAAGTGCGCGGAACCGGCCGCCCCGCCCTTCAGGGTGACGACCGCGGCATCCGCCGATTCGCCGATCACCAGCACCGCAAGGCCGATCTCGCCGGTGGAGTCCGAAACCACCACGCGATGACGCCCGCGCGGGAGCCTGGCCACCGAGGCGGTTCCATCGTTCGAGACGGTGGCGTTCGCGAGCGGTGTCCCGGTGGCGGACTCGACCCTGACCGTGACTCCCGCCAGGGGCTTCCCGCGTTCGTCCTGGACCTTGAGGATGGTCTGCGCCGATTCCTCATCCGCGAGGACGGCAGCCGCGGCGGGCGACGTCAACGGCAAGACCGCGCTGAGGGCGAGAAACGTCCACTTGATCATGGACCCGACCCTAGCGAGCGAATGGGACCTACTACCAGCGCTCGTACTGCGGAGCGGGTAGTGCGGTGAGGGGTTGCTAGCGGCTCAGGAAGCGGCCCACTTCTTCGGTGAGCGTGTGGACGTGCTCGGAGGCGAGGGCGCCTGCGGCGCAGAGCAGGAGGAGGGCGGCCGCGAACATCCAGGGGCGCGGGCCGAAGGCTGCGGGGGTGGGCTCGGGACGGGGATTCGCCAGGGCCTCGACGCGCGCTTCCAGGTCGGCCCGGCTCGAGAAGGCCGACGACACCGCGACATCGGCCAGCACTTCGGCGGTCAAAGGCCGGAACGTCCGGAGCCTCGCCACCTTGAGCAGGGCCGAGGCGAGGTCGAGCGCCACCTCGGGATTGCCGCGGCTCGCGCCCGCGTCCGCCGCGAACTCGCAGGCCCTCGAGAACGCGAGACGCCACGGGCGATCCAGGCCGAACAATCGGAGGAAGTCCGGGCAGGAGCCGAGCCACAGGAGCCTCAGGGGATCGCGCCTCGCCGCGTGGCTGACCTCGTGCGCGAGGGCCGCGTTGAATTCCTCGGGATCGAGGGACCGGATGACCTCGGCGGAGGCGTAGATGGTCGGCCGCAGGTACCCGCCGACGCACAGGGCCAGGTCGCCGCTCGTCACCTCCAGCACTTCGTAGGGCGCTTCGACTCGCGGCGGGTTTCGACCGCGGCCCCGCCAGATCAACAGGCGGTCGCGGGTCCTCACGAACATGCGCGCCCCGCGAAAGAGCCCCTGCAGGAGGGGCAGGGCCGAAAGCAGGGCCAGGCCCAGCAGCAACGCGGATGCGGTCTCACCCGTGTTCTCGGGCTCGTGGGTCCACCACGCGGGAAGGAAGACCAGCGCGGCGACGGCGGCCGCGGCGAGCACGGGCGCGGACCGGATGATGAGAATGGCGTCGCTCCTCCGGTCGGGCGCGCTCGGGATGAGACTCCGCAGCAGCCAGGGCGTGAGGGCGAGGAGCAGAAGGTCGAGGGCGGCCAGGAGAGCCCCGAAGACCACGAGCAGGACGGCCGCGCCGTACAGCGTCATCGCCCCCCCTCCGAAGAACGCGGCGGGCGCAGCGCCTTCCTCTTCTCCCGCACCAGACGGTCGAGCGAATCGAGCAGTTCGGGATCGTGGGACTCGAGGGCATCGACGAGAGCGGCGAGCGCCAGTTCGCGGGTATCGGCGGCCACGCCGATGTCCGAAACCGCGGTTTTGAGGGCCTGCACGCCCAGATCGGTCCGGCTGAGCCGCGCCCGGTACGCGAAGGCGCGGCCTCTCGGTTCGCGGCTCGCCAGGCCCTTCTTGAAGAGGCGATCGAGCGTCGTCATCAGGGTGGTGTACGCCCACGGACCATTCAAACGCGCGGCCACGTCGCGGACGCTCACCGCCTCGTCGCTACGCCAGAGGCAATCCATGACCAGCGCCTCGAGACGGCCCAGCAGGACCGGGCGCGAGCGCGCCGGGGGCATGCTGAACGAGGCGTCGGCGCGGGTCACGCCCGGAGGATAGCCGAAGGCCGCTCTCCAAATGGACTGGATCACCGCTCGCGGTTGAGGCTGTCCAGCTCCGCGGGTAGCGAGGGCGGCAGCTTGATCCTCTGCAGCATGGCCTTGAACTCCGTCTCGAGGATCAGGGGCTTGGCCATGGCCGCCGCCAGTTCGTTGGCGCGCTGCTGCAGGGCCGCGACCTTCTCGGGGTTCTGCGCGGCGACGTTGTTCTTCTCGGAAGGATCCTGGGGAATGTTGTAGAGCTCGACCGCGGCGGGCAGCAGGGTCCGCCAGATCAGCTTCCATTCGCCCTGGCGGACGCCGGCGCGAAACGGCTCGACGTTGTAGATGACTTCCTTGCGAGGCGAAGGGGCGCCCTCGCTCACCGTGGTCCACACATTCACGCCGTCGAGCGTCTTCGCCTTGCCGGTCTGACCTCCCGCGAGCCCGACCAGGGTCGGATACCAGTCCGTCACGTGGATCATCTGGTCCACGGTGGAGCCGGCCTTGATGCGACCGGGCCAGCTTGCAAGCGCCGCCACCCGGGTGCCTCCCTCGTAGAGCGATCCCTTTCCATCACGGTAGGGGCCGTTGTCGCAGGGGATCTTGACCTTCGACATGTCGCCCTCGCCCGCGAACATCGCGTTCTGGGTGCCCCCGTTGTCGCTCATGAAGACGATGAGCGTGTTCTCGCGCATCTTCTTCCTGTCGAGGGCGGCGAGCACCCGGGCGATCTGATCGTCCATGGCGGTGATGCTGCCCGCGTAGGCGCGGCGGCTGGGGTCCTGGATGTGCGCGTACTTCGCGAGGTACTCAGGAGTTGCTTGATACGGGGTGTGGGCGGCATTGAAGGCCAGGTACAGGTAGAGCGGTGCGGCCGGATCGTGCTGATTGATGACCTTCACCGCCTCGTTGCCGATCAGGGTGGTGGAGTAGCCGGGCTCCACGACCTTGACGTTGTTCCGGTACCAGTCCACCACGCCGTGCTGCTGGTGGGTGAAGTAGTCGATCTCGCCGATGAGGGGACCGTACTGGTAGTCGAACCCGCGCTGCCGCGGCCAGTACTTGCGGTCGGCGTGACCGAGGTGCCACTTGCCGACGATGGCGGTCTTGTAGCCGGCCTCCTTGAGGGCCTGGGGCAACAGCCACTCGTCGGTGGGCAGACCGTAGGTGTGGGCGGAGGGGATGACCGCGGTCTGCAGGCCGTACCGCAGCGGATAACGGCCGGTCATGAGGGCGGCTCGCGTCGGCGTGCACATCGGCTGCGCGTAGTGCTGCTCCAGTTTCGCGCCGGCGGCGGCCAGGCTGTCGAGGGTCGGGGTCTTGATGTCCGACCCGTGGAAGCCCACGTCCTTCCAGCCCAGGTCGTCGGCCACGATGAAGAGAATGTTCGGCTTCGGGTCCGCGGCGAAGGCCGGAGCGGCTGGGCCAATGAGGGCGGCGCCGGCGAGAAGGAGGGAAAGTCCGGGGCTCAGGATTCCTCTTGCGCGGGGCGTGGTCGGGGTCATGTTCGTCTTCCTCTGGGTCAGAAATCGCAGGGGTGTCTGTCCCCTTACATTTACTTGTGCCAGGGGGGCCCCCCGGCAAGGACGTTGCTGCGAATTTTCGCACGCCGCGCGGACTTCCGCCGTCCCGCCCGGGATGGGAAGAGAGACGCGGGGTGTCGGGCCCACGACGAGGTGATGAGCCGTCGCACGACCTCCGCCAGGAAGACTCGCGCACCGAGCCCAGGCGCACGAATGCTTACGGCCTGATCCTCAAGTACTACCGATAGGGTTGGTTCGGCCGGATCGGAAGCGCCCCGGCTTCGGCGAGGGCCGCGGCCCCCCGATCGCTCGCCACGAAGGCGAGGAAGGGACCGACCGACCGCGGGGGCGGCGACAGCGTGACCAGCCAGACCGGACGCGCCAGCGGGTAGCGGCCGCTGAGCACGTTCGCGGGCGACGGCGCCACGGATGCAATGGAGAGGGAGCGGAGCGCCACGATGCTCTGCCTCACCGCGGCCAGGGTGGTGACACCGATCGCACCCGAGGTGCCTTGCAGGGCGGCGCGCATGTCACTCGCGGTCCGGGCCACGGTCACGGTCTTGCCCGGGGTCAGGCGCGCCATGCAGGGAATGGCGGCGCGCAGGACTTCGACGTCGGGCTCCGGGTCGGGGCGCAGGACCGGCCGGATGGACAGGTCCGCCCCCCCATAGGCCGCCCAGTTCATGACCCTCCCCGAGAAGATGTCACAGACATCTTCGGGCTTGAGGTCGAGCACGGTCACGTCCGCGTGCACCGCGAGAACCACCGCGGTGACCCCGATCCGGTGAGCGGTCATCCCGCGGGCGGCCACGTCCGCGAGGTCGAGCCCGTGGCCCGCGAAGGCCACATCGATGGCCCCGCCCGCGAGCGCGTCGAGACGCGCCTTTTCGGACAGGCCCGCGCCGAGCGACAACTCCATGTCCTCCGACTGCTCGCGCCACCCATTGCGGAGGGCGCTCGCCAGGGGAAGGAGGTCGCGGGGCCCTTCCGTCCTCACCAGAGTCTGGTCCGCCGGGGACGGAGCTTTCTGCCCGGCCGCGGCGCAGACGCCGATCAGGAGCAGGCCGGGGGCCCAGGGCGATCTGGACGACAGGAACCGGGTCCGGATGGGCTGCATGATCGAGTGCTCCTCCACGCGCGGGGCTGATGGTACAGGCGGACGGCCCGGGGGCTGGTGTACGCTGCGCGAATCGATACGGAAAGGCAAGGACCTGTGGATTTCCAGACCGCGTACAACCTCGTCGTGCCCGTGGTCGAGACGAAGTACGGGGTCGAGGTGATGATCTCGGACGTTGTCGACCCCAACACCGGCGACTTCGACGGCCGGACCATCATGATCGACTACGACCAGGATCTCGAGGTGGCGCTCTTCGTCCTCGTGCACCTGTTCGGCCACACCGTCCAGTGGAACATCTCTGACGAGTACCGCGCTCTCGGGCTGAACGTCGCGACCGGCAAGACCCCGGAGGAGATGGCCGCGATCACCGAGTACGAGCAGGGGGCCACGCGCATGGGCATCGCCCTGCTGCACGAGGCGGGAGTCACGGACATGGACGGCTGGGCGTCCGACTGGTGGCGAGCCGACTTCGAGTACCTGCTCCACTTCTACAAGACCGGCGAGAAGAAGGACGTCCGCTCCCTCCTGAAGCGCGGCGGCGAGGCCCTCGCTCCCCTTCCCATACCCGCCTTCACTCCGCACAAGTTCGCGTCCCGCTGGAGCTTCTGATGACCGGCCTTCGAAGCCTCTTCGGTCCGAGCCGCGAGGAAATCTGGCGGCAGCTCAGCACCGAGATCCACGGGCGCTACGTGGAAGGCCGGGGTGTCTGGAAGGGCGACAAGGTGGAGGCGATCCATCACGCGTGGACGGTGACCCTCGACCAGTATGTCGTCTCGACCGGTGAGGTCACCATTCCCTACACGCGGTTCCGCGCGCCCTATGTCAACCCCTCGGGCTTCCGCTTCCGCATCTACCGCCGGTCGAGGCTCTCGGGCCTGGGAAAGCTCATGGGGATGCAGGACATCGAGATCGGGGACGCGGCCTTCGACGAGGCGTTCATCATCCAGGGCAACGATGCGTCGAAGGTGAGGCTCCTCTTCTCGAACCCCAGGGTCCGCGAGCTCGTCTCCGCCCAGCCCGAGATCGAGTTCACGGTGAAGGACGACGAGGGCTGGTTCGGCCCGAAGTTCCCGGAGGGCGTCGACGAGCTCTGCTTCCTCGCCCACGGCGTGGTCAAGGACGTGGCCCGCCTCGAGCAGGTGTACGAGCTCTTCGCCGAGGTCCTCGACGAACTCTGCCGCATGGGCGCCGCCTACGAGACGGACCCCCACGTGAGCCTGTAGCGCGGGTTAGATTTTGAAAATGGACCTGACGCCCGCCGACGAAGAGCGCGAACGCGCGCTGAACCGCGCCCACGAGATCGCGAGCGCCTTCCTGAAATCCCTTCCCGAGCGTCCGGTCGGGCCGCGGGCCACCTTCGAGGAACTGGTCGGGGCCCTGGGCGGACCCCTGCCCCTACGAGGCGATGAGCCGACGCGGGTGATCGACGCCCTGGCCCGGGCGGCGGAGCCCGGCCTCATCGCCTCCGCGGGGCCGCGTTACTTCGGCTTCGTCATCGGCGGCAGCGTTCCCGCCGCCCTCGCCGCCGAGTGGCTGACCGCGACCTGGGATCAAAACGCGGCCCTCAACATCGCCTCCCCCGCGGCCGCCGCAGTCGAGGCGGTGGCGGCCTTGTGGGTCAAGGAGCTGCTCGGCCTGCCCGGAGGCGCCGCGGTCGGCTTCGTCACCGGTTGCCAGATGGCGAACTTCTCGGGCCTGCTCGCGGGACGGCATGCGGTCCTCGCGCGCGCGGGGTGGGACGTCGAGAAACAGGGGCTGCAGGGCGCTCCCGAGGTGCACGTGGTCATCGGCGAGGAAGCCCACGCGACCGTTCTTTCGGCCCTGCGCCTTCTCGGTCTCGGTGAGGCCCGGGCGATCCGCGTCGCGGCCGACGCGCAGGGCCGAATGATTCCCGGCGCGCTCGAGGCGGCGCTTGGGCCCCTTCGCGGTCCGATCCTCGTGGCCGCCCAGGCCGGGAATGTCAGCACCGGCTCCTTCGATCCTTTCGATGAGATCGCGAGCATCTCGCGCGCGAAGGGAGCGTGGCTCCATGTCGACGGGGCGTTCGGTCTGTGGGCGGCCACCGACCCCGCGCGGAAGACGCTCCTGCGCGGAGTCGAGCAGGCCGACTCCTGGGCCACCGATGCTCACAAGTGGCTGAACGTCCCTTACGACTCGGGGATCGTCATCGTGAGGGAGCCCTCCCACCTCTCCGCGGCCATCACCAAGAGCGCCGCCTACCTCATCCGGTCGGAGAACGCGGCCCGCGACAACCATGACTTCACTCCCGAGTCCTCGCGGCGAGCGCGGGGCTTCGCGATCTGGGCGGCGATCCGGAGCCTCGGGCGCTCGGGCATCGGCTCCATGGTCTCCCATTGCTCCGACCTCGCGGTGCGCATGGCGGATCGCCTGCGCGCGGGAGGCGTCACCATCCTGAACGACGTGGTCCTGAACCAGGTCCTGGTGCGCTTCACGCCCGCCCGCGGCCGCGATGCCGACGCGTTCACGCGCGCGGTGGTGGCGCGGATCCAGGGCGGCGGCGTCCTGTGGGCGAGCGGCACGAAACGGCACGGGGCCGACGCCCTGCGCATCTCGGTCTCGAACTGGTCGACCACCGAGGCCGACATCGACCGCTCGGCGGACGCGATCCTCGACGCGGTCCGCGCCGAGGACCGGTCATGAACGCCGACCCCCTTGTCTCATGATTGACCCGAAACCCATCGTCCTCGAGGGCCACGGCATGCGCCTCGAACCGCTCACCCTCGATCACGCGCCGGACCTCGCGAAAGCCGCCAGCGACGGCAGGCTGTGGGAACTCGGCTTCACGTCCGTCCCTTCACCCGGCGGCGAGGCCGCCTACATTCAGACCGCGCTCGACGGCCTCCGCGACGGTCACATGCTGCCCTGGGCGGTGCGCGACCTGAGCACGGGCGAGATCGTCGGCAGCACGCGCTATCACGACATCATGGCCGCCATCGACCGGGTGGAGATCGGTTACACCTGGTACGCGAAGCGCTGCCAGCGCTCACACGTCAACACCTCGTGCAAGCTGCTCCTGTTGCGACACGGCTTCGACACCCTCGGCGGCAAGGTCGTGGGCCTGCGCACCGACATCCTGAATCTCGCCTCCCAGCGCGCCATCGAAAAGCTCGGCGCGAACCGGGACGGCGTCATCCGCCACCACGCGGCGAGGAGGGACGGCTCCGTGCGCGACACCGTCATGTACAGCATCCTGGTCACCGAGTGGCCAGGGGTCCGCGCGCGGCTCGAGGAGAGGCTGCGAAACGGGGGCTTCTCCCCGCGGCCCGCCTGAGAACCACGCTCTCGCACCCCTCGCGGTCAGGGCGTGGGCGTGATCCCGGCTTCCCGACAGCCCGCCTCCAGCGCGGCAAGGGCCTTCGCGTCGTCCCTGAAGTGCTGCCGGTAGTCGTCGGCGGTCTCGAGCCGGAACGTTACCGTCGAGCTGCTCGGGTTCATGCCTGGTCCGGGGCGCGGGCGCCAAAGGGCGGTGTCGGCGGCGAGCGTCTTGTATCCCTCGTGCTCGCGCGAGTCGTACGAGGGCCGGGTGTGGTGGCGTGCGGCGGTGCGCCGCTCGCGCTGCGAGACCAGGACGATGCCGGCCCCAAGGCCGGCGACCATGCCCACCGCGTTGAGCGCGGTACGGATGCCGTCCGACACCGGGGCCAGCAGCGTGATGAGCAAGGGCGGCACCATGACCGCGGCGACCAGGATGACCCCGGACGGGAGCATCTGCGTGCGATGCACCCGGGCGCACGCATCGCAGCGCGACACCACGACGACGCGCACGTCGTCGCCGCTCTGCGCGTCGAACGGGTAGGCCACCGACTCGCCGCAGCCGCGGCCCTTGCCGCAGAACCAGCAGGTGCCCGCCGTTGTTCTCGATCCTTCAGTCATCGCCGCTCCCTTGCCAGACCGCGCGCGATTGTAGGTGAAACAATCGGTGCGGCGGACCTCGCCAACTCCCCTTTTCGCTCGGCGTCCAGAGTCTGGATCTAGAAATTCACGAAGTCTCGGACCCAAGTCTTCCCGCGAGTCTTTCCACCCCGCGCTTCAGGTTCCTGTTCCCGGGCGATCGCTTCAGAGCGAGCCGGTACTCCTCCAGGGCTCTCTCGACGAAGAGCCGCGACGGGTTGCCCGAAGCGCTCGCGCAGTCGGCCTGCGCCACGTGGGCTACCCCCAGTCGCTCGTGAGGGCCGGACGTGTCCCCTGGGGTCAGGAGAAACGTCGCTTCGGCGACCGCGGCGTCCAGGGTGGCCGCACACTCACGCCCGGACGCGGCCTCCCAGGCGCCCTTCGCGATGAGCACCTCGACGAGCGACGACCGCGGAAGCGTCCATGACGGGTTGATGGCCATGGCGGTCCGGTAGCTCCTCGCCGCGGTCTCGAAGAAGTCAGCGGGGTCTTCAAGACGCTTCAGGGCGTCGCGCGCGAGATCGAAGTAACCGATGCCGCGGGTGGTGTGCGCGTAGGCAAAACCCGGAGCGATCGAGAGGGCGCGATCGAAGCTCGCGATGGCCTGTCGAACGAGGGGGCGTGGGTCCTCGCCCCGCGCCATGGCCCCGCGGCCGAGATAACCGTAGGCGATTCCCATGTAGTTGTGGGCTTCGGCCCAGTCCGGGCGACGCCGCTGCGCCTCGGCGCTCGCCTCGATCGCGCGGTGCAGCGCCTCCACCGGGCTCTTTCCACTCAGAAGCAGGGAGTACCCCCATTGCCACTCCACGAAGCTCAGGTGATGGTACGCGGCGGCCGAGTCCGCGTCCGCGGCGCGCGCGCTGCCGCACGCCTCAATGCTGCGTCGGTAGGCCTGGGCGGGCTCCTGCGCGGGAGCGAGCTCCAGTTCGAGATACATGATCTCGCCCCAGGCCGCGCACTCCGCCTCGTAGGTGGACGGCGCGCTGCGGCCGATGCGTGCGGCCCGGGCATAAAGCTCCGCGGCCTCGCGCAGGCGGGCGAGGGCGGGCCCGTGCTCCGCACGCTCCCGGTGTCGTCGTCCGGCGGCCAGGGCCACGTCTCCTTGAACGGCCACGGCTTCGTAGAGCCAGGGAAGCCTCGAGAGCGCTTTCTGAGCGAGGGTCATCGCCTCCGTCTCCCGACCTTCGTTGGCGGCGATCAAGGCTTCGACGCGTTCCGGCGCGTCCGCGCTCGCGGCCCGGCCGAGCCGGAGAAACCGGAGGGTGGGCTCGTGGTAGCGGGCATGGAGCTCGGCGCGGCGCGCATCGCGCAGGGCGCCGTCGCCCAGGCGCTCCGCGTCTCTCAACTCGTCGACGTAAAGGCCGGACAGCGCCGATCCCAGCGCGAGCGCCACCTCCGGGCCGCGCTCGCCGACCTCCCACGCCCGCTCCAGCAGCGTGCGCGCTCGCCGCAAGTCCCCAAGAGCCAGGTGTCCTCGCCCCAGGGCCACGGCGACGGGTCCGCTGTCGCCTTTGCCTCGGCGCGCTTCGAGCTGCCGCATCGCCCCGGAAACCAGCCGGCGTTCGGGCCGCACGTCGTGCAGCGGCGAGAGGTGCGCGGCGCGGAGGGTCCACTCGAGGCGTTCGGCCTCCTGAGCCAGCTGCCCGGCGAGGCGGGCGCGCGCGGCCGCCTGCATCCGGGTGCTCGCGGCCAGGCCGCCCATGACGGAGAGCGCGATCGCCGCCGAGGCCGCGATCGTGACCGCCAGGCGGTGCTTGCGCGCCTTCGTCGTCAAACGGTAGGCGAGCGAGGCGCCTCGCGCCTGGATCGGCTCGCCCTCGAGAAACCGCGTCAGGTCGTCGCACAGTTCCCGGGCGGACTGGTACCTTCGGCCCGGGTCCTTCTCCAGGCACTTCGCGACCACGGTCAGAAGGTCGCGCGGGGTGTCGGGCAGGAGAGCCGCGAGCGGGTCGGGGTCTTCTTCCACCACTTTCCGCAGCACTTCGAAAACACCCTCGGCCTGGAACGGGGCGCGGCCGGCGAGAGAGGCGTAGAGCGTGGCGCCCAGGCTGTACACGTCGCTGCGGCGGTCCACCGCGCGCAGGTCGCCGCGCGCCTGCTCGGGGGACATGAACGCGGGCGTGCCCACCATCGTGCCGGAAAGGGTGAGGCCGTCGCTCTCCACATCGATCGCGAGGCCGAAGTCGACGACCCACGTGCGCACCAGGCCTTCGTCGGTGACATCGACGATCACATTCGCGGGCTTCAGGTCGCGATGCACGATCCCGAGGCGGTGGGCGGCTTGAAGCGCATCCGCGGCGTCGCGCACCACGACCACCCGCTGGTCGCGGGTCAGGTGTGGAGCCGCGTCGGCCAGGGAGCCGCCGGGCAGGAGCTGCATGGCGATGAAGGGCTCGCCGTCCGCCTCGCCGGTTTCGTACACCTTGCACACGTTCTCGTGCTCGATCCGCGCCTGCGCCCGCGCCTCGCGGAGGAAGCGGTCCACGAGCGCCCGGTCGTCGCCGCGGATGATCTTCAGGGCGACCGGGCGTTGCAGCCTCCGGTCGATGGCCTTGAAAACCCGCCCCATGCCGCCCTGGCCGATGAACGCGACAATGTCGTAATGGGGTATGGAGGGGGCGCGCACGTCGACCGGCAGCGGTGGCGGACCCGGGAGACCGCGCAGGTCGAGGGTCAGGACGCCCTGTAAGGCCGGGCCGAGATCGACGGTAGGCGACAGAGCAGGCGGGTCGGCCCTTCCACCGGGCTCCTCGTCGTGGGAAGACATCCTGGGAGATGCTAACCGGTCGCTGATCTCGCGCCGGGTCATTCTCCACGGCGAGATGGTTGCAGGGAGCCGCGGGTCATCGGCTGGGCCCGGGTTCCTGCCCAGGCGGCCGACTGGTCCTGGATCATCGGCCTCGGCCTGCTGCTCGTGGCCTGCCGGGTGCGAGGGTTGTAGTTTCTACGAACCTCAGGGCCTGAGGGTGAGCCTGCTTCCCCGGGGCTGGGTGGGCGAGCGCTAGACTGCCGCTCCTTTCTCGAGGAGACCGGCGATGGCGAGCGACAAGTACGGACTGGCGATGGGCGGATCCGAAGCGGCCATCGCTCACTTCAACCGGGCGCTCTCCCACCTCGTGCGCTTCCAGCCGGAGATCGTGACTGAATCCGAAGCCGCCATCCAGGCGGATCCGGGCTGCGTCATGGCCCGGATCTTTCGAGCCTACGTGGGTGCCATGTCGAGCGAGTGGCCCGACACGCGCGGAGCGGCCGAGTTCGTGAAAGGGGCCGCGCCCGGCAACGATCGCGAACGTGCGCATCTGGCCGCGGTCTCCGCCTGGGTGGGAGGCGACATGCACGCGGCCGGCCGCATCCTGGACGGCATCCTCACCGATCATCCTCGCGATCTCCTCGCCCTCGCGGTGGGGCACCAGGTCGACTTCCTCACTGGCGACGCCCGGAATCTGAGGGGCCGGGTCGAACGGGTCCGCCCGCGTTTCAGCAGCGCGGATCAAGACGCCTCGTTCCTCGACGGCATGTGGGCCTTCGGCCTCGAAGAATGCGGCGACTACGCGCGCTCCGAGGAAGCGGGGCTGCGATCGGTTTCCGCGAACCCCAACGACGTCTGGGGCATTCACGCGGTCGTTCACACCTACGAGATGCAGGGACGCGTCGCCTCTGGAATCCGCTATCTCGAAACGCGCCGGAAGGACTGGATGGAAGGCACGTTCCTCAACGTGCACAACGCCTGGCATCTGGCCATCTACCTGCTGGAGTGCGAGGAGCACGCGCGGTCGCTTGCGATCTACGACGAGGTGATCCACCACGAGAAGTCGGCGGGAGTCGCGATGGAGATGCTCGACGGCTCCGGCCTCCTGTGGCGGCTCTTCCTCGACGGCATCGATACCGGCGGGCGGTTCGGCGCCCTCGCCGACGCCTGGACCGCGAAGGACCCGCTGCCCTGGTATGTGTTCAACGACCTGCACGCGATCATGGCCCTCGTGGGCGCGGGCCGGCAGGCCGAGGCGGAGGCCGTGGTGGCGCGCCTCGAAGCGTTCGCGCGAGGAGAGAACGGGTCGGCGGCCAACCGGGTGATGGTCACGGGCGCGGGCCTCGCGGCGGCCCGCTCACTCGCGGCCTTCGGCCGGGGCGACGATCGCGAGGTCATCGAGCAGCTCGCGCCGGTTCGGCATCACCTTTCGATCTTCGGGGGCTCGCACGCTCAGCGCGATGCGTATCAGCGGACGCTGCTCGCCTCCGCTCTGCGGGCGGGTGAGCGCGCGCTCGCGGCACTTCTCCTCGAGGAGCGCATCGAGGCCCGGCCGAGCAGCCTGTGGGCGTGGGGAGGGCGCGTACGGCTCCATCAGCGGTCCGGCCAGGCTCAAGAGGCTCAGGCGGCGGAAGCGACGCGGGCTTCGCACCTCGCGAGCCACCGCGCCGCCCTCGCCTGAAATTCCGCGCGGGCCTCGACCGCCGCTCTGCCTGCGGCACTTTGACGCAGGTGGAAGTCAAACCGCCCGCATCCTCGACCAACCGGATAATGTGCCTGCATGTCCCGCTCCCATCGTCGCTTGCGCCCCGCTTTCCTGATCGTCTCCGTCCTCCTTCTCGGCGTCGTGGCCTCGGCTCCCCGTCCGGCCCGGGCCCAGATGATGCGAGGCGCGGCGCGCACCGGGGCCTTCATGGAAGCAAAGCAGTGCGCCCTGTGTCACAGCGGCAGCCCCGGCGCTCTCGCCATGACTGATGCGAATGGCAACGATGTCTCGCCCTTCCTCACCTGGTCGGCCACCACCATGGCGAACGCTTTCAAGGATCCGTACTGGCGCGCGCAGATGTCGCGCGAGATCGAGAAGGAGCCCGGCCGGAAGGAAGCGGTGGAGTCGCTGTGCCTGCGATGCCACGCCCCGGCGCCGAGCCATCAGGCGCGTCTCGACGGCGCCCCCATGCCTTCCTTCGAGGCGCTCGAGAGCAACCCGCTCGCGCGCGACGGCGTCTCCTGCACGGTCTGCCACCAGACGCAACCTGCAAACCTCGGAAAAGCCGAGAGCTTCTCGGGCCGGCTTGACATCCGAAACGAGCAGAAGCTCTTCGGCCCGTTCAAGGACCCGGTGGCCATGCCGATGCGGATGCACACCGGATACACGCCGACGCTGGGCGCCCACATCTCCTCGTCCGCGCTTTGCGGGAGCTGCCACACCCTCTATACCCAGGCCGAGGGCGCGCGCGGCCCCTTCCTTGAGCAGGCGCCTTACCTCGAGTGGCGCAACAGCATCTATTCGGACGAACCGGGAAGGACCGCGAGTTCACGCTCGTGCCAGGAGTGCCACATGCCCGACGCCGGGGCCATGCGCATCGCCAGGAACCCGATGGGCACGGACTTCAACATCGCGCCGCGCGAGAACGTGCGCACCCACGTTTTCGTGGGAGGCAACGCGTTCATGCTCGACCTGCTGCGCGAAAACGCGGCCGAACTCGGCGTGACCGCCACTCCCGAGGCGCTGCGGCAAGCCGCCGCGGCCACTCGGGCGCAGCTCGCGCACCGCACCGCGCGCATCGGGATCGCGAACCTCCGGCGCACCCCGGCCGGAATCGAGTTCGACGTGGAGGTCGAGAACCTGAGCGGCCACAAGCTGCCGAGCGGCTATCCCTCGCGCCGGGCGTGGCTCCAGGTGGACGTCCGCGCGGGCCGCGACACCGTGTTCTCGTCGGGCGCGCTCGACGAGAAGGGATCCTTGCGGGGCGTCGCCGACGAACTGGGCGAGCCCCATCGCGATCGCATCGACTCGGCGTCGCAGGTGGCGATCTACGAGATGGTCGCCGTGGATGGCCGGGGGAAAACGACGACATCGCTTGCGGAGATGGTCGCGCACCGCAAGGACACGCGCCTGCTGCCGCTGGGATGGCGCCCCGACGGGCCGCACGCCGGGGAGACCCGTCCCGTGGGCACGGACGGCGATCGCGACTTCGTGAGCGGCCGCGACACCGTGACCTACTCGCTCACCCTCCCCGGGTCCGCGGGGGCGGCGCTCACCGTGGTCGCGCGCCTCCAGTACCAGGCGATTCCGGCGGCGTGGGCGAAGGCCCTGCGCACGTCGACGACCGGCGCCTCCAGGTTGTTCCTGCGGATGTACGACGCGGCCCCGAAAGCCCCGGAGACTCTGGCCCTGACCGTGGCCACGGTGGACCCGGCGAAGTAGGGAGGGCTCCTCAGAAGTCCACCCGGGTCCGGCCCCCGCGCAGCGGTATGGCCGGCCCCGAGTCCATCAGCGCGTCGATCTCGACCGCGCGGGCCAGCAGAAGCGCGTGAACCTCCTCGGGAATTCCCTCGGGGGCGGGGACACGCTGTTCGGAAAGGGACTGCGCCAGACGCCTGAGCCGGCCCGCGATCGCCGCGTCTTTCTCCGCGGCGGCGAGGGTCGTCAGTTCCTTCGCGGCCCGCGAAACCGCGGCGGGGTCAAGCCCCTTGGCTCGCAGGGGGCGCAGCCACAGCCGGTACGCGACCCGTTCGATGTAGCGATACTCGTCGGGCGTCATCCCGGCCTCGCGAAACGCATCCATCTGCCCGCTCACCGACCCGCCCACCCCTTCGAGCAGGCCCTCGATCTGCGAGAGGGTCGGCCGCTCGTTGCGTTTCATGCCCTCGATCGGGAGCGGATTCTTCTCGTCGATCGCATCGATGCGCCGGCGCAGGCCCAGGAAGCGGTTGACTTGATCGGCGGAGAGCGCGACCCCAGCGGGTGCTTTGAACGCGTGCTCCCGGCTCCAGGCCTCGAAGTCCTTCTGGGCGCCCTGCATCTGGGCGATCGGCCGATAGATCTTTCCACCCTCGCGGACCACGGTCGGGCCCACCAGGGCGAGGAGGAGCGCCATCAGGCCGAGGCCCACGGCGAGAGCGATCAGGCAACCCTTTGCTTTCACTCGCTTGAGAGCTACTCCCGGCCGATGAGAATGAGGTCGGCGCGATCCTTGGGGCGCCCGGACGCCCGCTTGTTGCGAACGAACTCCTCGATTCCCAGAACGGGAACGCGAATCCCCTCCACGGTTATCTCGATCCGACCCGCCCAGGCCTCATCCCAGGAGACCCCCGAAATGTCATTCATGATGTCGATTCGGTTGGGCTCCACCCCGACCTGGTAGATGACGTCGGGATCCACGAGATCCGTCTCCGCGAGGTTGAAGAGCGGCGCCTTGAAGGTCTTGAGAGCGGCGAAGACGCGGCTTGCGTTTTCGGGCGTCGGCCTCACCAGAATGTCTATGTCCTGGGTCGCCCGCACGAACCCATGCGCGGCAAGCGCGTGGGCGCCCACCAGCATGAACTCAACGCCCTCGGCGGACAACGCGGACAACATCGCGACGAAGTCGGGAGTCAATCCGTTTTCCCTCCTTGGCGAGCCAGGCGCTCTCCGTCGCGGCGCGAACGCCGAGAACCCGCGCGGACGGGGAAAGGTCGCGCATCCAGGCGTCACCCTCGTCCGCGCTCCGGGACGCTTTGATCACTCTGAGGTCGCTGGTCACGACCCCAGTCTATCCCCTCGTCTTCTCAGTGCTTGCCGGGTTCGAGCGGCGTGACCGATGCGCTCGCCCTGCCCGAGTCCGCGCAGGGCGCTCACCGGCGGAGACGCCGCGACGATTGCGCAGGCTGGTGCGTCGGGCTCATACTGCGCCGATCGTGGGCACGCTACCCGTCACAGAACCCGAAGGTGACGCCGTCGTGGGGAAAGCGACCCGGCCGACAGTTCCTCGGCCCCTGCTGCAGGCCGCGGGAATCCTCTTCGTTGCCCTGGGGGTGCTCTCCGTCAACGTCGCGAGGTCTCTGGTCCCCCTTGAGGCCATCGAATATCGCAAAGATTGCCGGGGTGAGACGTACTCGATGGCGTCCTGGCGCTACTGGGACGATCTGGCGGGAGCGGTGAACACCTATTTGAGGCGCACCGGTCCCGTGCGATTTCTCGAGGGTGAAGAAAAAGCGCCACCCACCTACGAAAGCCTCACCATCTATTGGGTCGCGCAGGAGAAGATCCAGCCATACGAGTTCTGGCGTACCCTGCCTCGCCGCCGATGGGCCCGCGAGGCGATTGACTGGACGCCCGCGCCGACCGAGGATGCGGGCCGGGCCATGCTGGCCGCCGCCGGGTTTCGCCTGCTGTCGGGCGTCTCCCCCTATCTCCTGGTCTGGCTGGGGCCGTTGCTTGCCATTCCGATGCTGGCCTGGCTGATCTGGTCCCTCTGCGCCAGGGCGCGACAGCCGGGGGCGGCGCTTGTGACCACCGTGCTGCTGGCATGTTCTTCCTACGTCGCGGAGATACTGACCCTCCCGCATTCCGCGGTCGGGTTTCAGTTCCTCGGCGTGATCCTGCTCGCCTCCCTCGCCGTCACCCTATTGTCTCCACCGGCTCCATCCCGGCGGAGAGCCGCGTGCTTCATCGGCTTGGCGGGCCTGTGGTTCGCGGTCTTCACCGTCACCCGAGCAGGAACCGGACTCGTTGCGCCCGGATTCGTTGCCTTGTTCGTCTTGTACGAGACGCGACTCGGTGCCTCCGGCAAGGCCGCGGTCCTGCGCGCGGCCGCCTGGGCGCTCCTCTTCCTGTCACCCTACCTCGTGGCCCGGCCGCCCGAGCACCACAACGTCTGGACCAGCGTCTGGGAAGGCCTCGCGGACTTCGGCGAGGATCGCGGCTTCTCATGGCACGACCGCGACGCCAAGAGAGCCCTGAAAGCCGCGGGCATCGAGCCGTTCGCGAACCCCAAGGAACTGTCGGAGGTTCACGAGACCTTCTTTCGGGAACGCGTGATCCAGGCGATCAGGGAAGACCCCGCGTGGTACGCGACCGTTCTGGTTCGGCGCGCTGTACGCACCCTCTCATTCCATGACCTCGCTCCCACCTGCGCTAGCGACGGGCAGGCGTCAGCCCACCCCACGTCGCACTACAAGTACACCACCACGGCGGAGCACTTCGGCATCGGCCCGAAACGTCACGAGTTCCCGTTCTGGGTGTTGCCCCTTCCCATCGCTCTCTGGGCAGCCCTCGCGGCCAGCGGCACCTTGCGGCGTTCTGCTTTCTGGCGGACGCAGGCCGGCGTCGGGCTCGTTCTGGTCGCGGGTGTCCTCCCCACCCCCGTCCTCATCTCAACCTTTGCGGGGCAGGAAACGCAGATGGCGGTGATCCTGGCCTTCTACTCAGCAGGGCAACTGGCCTCTCTGGTCGGCGGACGTCGTCCGGCCAGGGAACCCGAAACCGGCCGAGGCGTGTGAGGGGAGGCGGGGCGCTCCCCATCCACGCCATCGGCGAGAGCGTCAGTGCTTGCCGGGTTCGAGGGGCGTGCCCTTGCGGGTCGACAGGATGTAGGCCTCGACCGAGCGCAGGACGGGGTCGTTTTCCGCGAGGGGCTTGCCCTTGAGCGGATTCTCGATGCACCAGTTGATCATGTCCCGGAGCAGAGCCACCTTCTTGGTCTGGCTCTGGAACTTCGGGTAGGTCTCGGGATGGGTGTTCGCGCCGTCCGGATGGCACATGTCACAGGAGATGCCGATGGTGCCGCCGAGGGCCTTGGCGTTGTGATACGCCTTGTACCCCTCGTCGATCCACTTCTTCTCCTCGCGCTGCCAGAGCTGCAGGTCGCGCGCGGTGAACTTGGTGGGCTGAGCCGGTGCTTGAGCGGCCGGCGCCTGGGCCTCGGCCCCTCCGGAGCGGGCGGCAGTCTCGAGCGGGACGTTGCGCGCCCAGGAAGCCCAGCGGGCTTCGCCCTGGGTGCGGCGCCACGCCTGGAGCATCTGGGCCGCCACGTCCTTGGCCCGCTCGGGCGGCAGGACCTCGCCGGGCTTGAGGCCCGGGACGCTCATCACCGTCTCGCCGTCGCACAGGGTCACGCTGACATCCGCGACCGGGGTGGAACCGGCGGCCGCGGGACCGTCGGAGGCGCTCACCCGGGACGCGCCCACGGCGAGGGACGAGGCAGCGATCACCAACAGGATTCGATTCTGGATTCTGGACATGAGAGGGCTCCTAGTAGTTGACGTCCGACTCGCGGGGCGGCTTCGAGAGAAGGCCGTCGGAATCGAGATAGGCGGCGGAAACCTTGAGAGGATTCCGGCTCCAGAAGTTGAAATTCTTGTCGACCCGGCCGGTCGCGGCCACGTCGATGGTCCCGTCCCCGCACCCGTCGAATTCGTCGAAGGGATCGGCGCGGTTCATGCGAACCGTGAGCTTGGGCAGACCCTGTGGCGCGTACGGCCAGGGCCAGGCGGTGGAGAGCATCCCGTGGAAGTGGATGTTGCCGATCTTGTTGGTCAGCATCTGGTGGGTGTGGCCGTGAATGACGGTGACGGCCTTGAACTTCGCCAGGAGGGCCTGGACCTGTTCGGCGTCATCCGTCCAGAAATTCCACTTCTTGTACATCTTGTAGAGCGGAGAGTGGGAGAAGACGATGACCGGAGTGTCGACGGCCACACTCGCGAGGTCGTTCTTCAGCCAGTCGCGCTGGGCGTCGCCCACCGTGAACGGACGGCCGTTCGGGTTGTCGAGCTGAGCCATGGCGAGCATGCGCTCCATGTTGGTCATCTTCGGCCCGGTCCAGTAGTCCTCGACGATGACGGAGTTGAGGACCACGAAGTGGACGCCCTTGTGGTCGAACGAGTAGGTGTCCTTCCCGAAATGCTTGCGCCAGGCGTCTCCCATGTCGAGATACCAGTCGTGCTCGCCCACCATCATGCGCATGGGAGCCTTGACCGCCTTCAGGATCTGCGCCCCTTCCTCGAGTTCCTTGGCCTGGCCGAGTTGCGCGAGGTCGCCGCCATAGAAGACGAAGTCGGGCTGCGGATCGAGCGCGTTCACGTCGTCGACCGCCTTGAGGATCGACCGCACGAAGCGCTCGTTGAGCGACTTCTCGTAGAGGTGGGAGTCGGAGATGTAGGCGAAACGGAAACTCTGACCCGCGGCCTCGACATCCACCGGCTGGAAGGAATGAGGCGACAAGGCGCCGCTGATCGCGGCTCCCGCCGCGGCCACCCCCGACGCGCGCATGAAGTCGCGGCGGTTCAGGCGCTGAATGCGCTGAAAGTACTCGTCGCGCTTCTCGATGTACTGCTCGTATCGATCTTTCATGTCGTTACTTCCTCCAGGACTCTTTGGGTTCGACTACTTCTTCGGGTCGCGCAGGGCCGGGCGGTTGGCCGCCCCCGCGCCCTGGCCGGTCAGCGCTTCCATGAAGGCGACGAGGTCGTGTCTCTCGCCTTCGGTCAGCTTGAGGGGGGTGATGCCGCCGTCCAGGAACGGATTGGGTTCGCCGCCCTTGTCGTAGAACTCCACCACGCTGATGAGCGTTGGTTCGCTCCCGTCGTGCATGTAAGGAGCGGTCAGGGCGATGTCGCGCAGCCCCGATGACTTGAAGGCGCCGAGGTCCTTGGGCTGTTTCGTGGCGATGAACCGCCCGAGCTCCGAGAAGTTGGGATCGAAGGCAAGTTCCTGAAGATCGGCCACCTGGGTCGCCTTGCGGGCGAGCACCCCGAAGTCACGGCCCTTCGCGGCCACGCCGATGTTGTGGAACTTGTTGTCGGAAAAATTGGGCGTGTTGGCGGCGAAGGGGTGACAGGTGTTGCATCGCGCCTTGCCGTTCCACAGCACCCAGCCGCGCTGGGCGGATTCGGACATGGCCAGCTTGTCACCCGCCTGGAAGCGGTCGAAGGCGGAGTCGCCGCTCACCACCGTGCGCTCGAAGGTGGCGATCGCGGCGGCGACGTCGTCGATGGTGGGCGCGTGGCCGAAAATCTTCTGGAAGTCGGCCACGTAGGCGGGGTCCTTCATCACCGCAGCCACCACCATGTCGTGATCCTTCATGCCCATCTCGACGGGATTGGTCATCGGGCCCTTGGCCTGCTCCTCGAGGGTGGAAGCGCGGCCGTCCCAGAACTGGAACTCGTTGAACATCGAGTTCAAGACGGTGGGCGAATTGCGCGCGCCCTTCTTGCCGCCGATCCCTTCACCCACTTTCTTGCCGTCCGCGAAGCCCTTCTCGGGATCGTGGCAGGTGGCGCAGGAAACTGTTCCGTCCGCGGACAGACTCTTGTCGTAGTAGAGGCGGCGGCCCAGCTCGATCTTCTCGGGGGTCACCGGGTTCTCGGGCGGAATCAGGATCTCCCACAGGTCCGCGGGCAATCCCTTCGGAAGCTGAATCGGGCCGCTCGCGGCGCGAGCGATCGAAACCGCGGCCAGGCCGGCGACGGCTAGAACCAGGAGGCGTCGATACGCGGCTGACCTCGGACGAACGGCGCGCGGACGGTTGACGGGCATAGCTCAATCCTCTGTGCGAGGCCGGAGCATAGGGCGTGCCATCCGCCCCGGGCGCAGACTCCATCTCGGAACATGGACAAGTGGCGGGCTTTCCGTAGCTTCGTCGGGCGGCCGGCGTCCTGGATCCTGCGGCCCGTCCCGAAGAGCCTGCGTTGGGCGCCGGCGACCGGCGCAGTATCTGCGCCTTACCGGAGGCCGGGGACCTTGGCCGCGATGAGGTCCTTCATCTCGAAGTCGCGGCCGTTCGCGAACACGCGGCGAACCCGGTAGGCGGCGCTGATGTCTTCAAGCGGATTTCCCTCGACCAGGACGAGGTCAGCGAGCCGCCCCGGCTCGACGCTGCCCGCATCGAGCCCGAGCGCCTCCGCCGGCGTCACCGTGGCCGCGCGCAACGCCTGGTACGGCGTCATCCCCGCATTGACGTAGCCCGCCAGTTCTCCGTGGAGGTTCACGCCGTTCGGTGAATCCGTTCCGGCCACGATCCTGGCTCCGGCCCTGAGGAGGTCGACCACCATTTTCCCCGGGCCCGCGGGGTCGCCCGTGTCGACGCCCGGGGGAGCGGTGACTCTCCCGCTCGCGTAGGCCGCGACCTGATCCCGCATCCACTGCGGGTAGAGAGTGAACCTGGCGTCCCTGCCCAGATCGGAGTTCTTCGCGAAGACCAGTCGCGTGCCCGCGTTCGCGATCATGGGGCAGAAGATGGTCTGTGACTTTCCGAAGATCTGTATGACGTCCGAGTAGCTTCTCTGGAACGTGCTCATCTTCGGGGAGTAACCGCGCCGGCTGGTGGCCGCGGTGTGCTCGGTGTGGTCGACGCCCACGAAGGCCGAGGGGTAGACCTCGTGGGTCGCCACCGGCATCCCGTTCGCGTGCGCGAACTCGACCATGCGTCTTTGCTGGAGATCGGGCATGCGCACGTAACTCTTGACCAGGTCGTGTTGCAGGACCTTCGCCCGCTGCAGTTCCATCTCGAGCTGGCCGGGGCCGGAGATGGCGATGCCCATCTTGTAGTAGACCCGCTGCCACTCCATCAGGTAGCCCGTCGAGAAGACGCGCGGGCCGGGCCGCACCCCCGCATCGATGACTTCGCGATCCTCGACCGCTTCGTACGGCGTCCCGCCCGGGCTGCGCACGGTGGTGATCCCGAAGGACAGCCAGGCCCGCGCCTGGGCCTCGCCCATGTCCTTCTGGAGATGCGAGTGGAACTCGATGAGGCCGGGCATCAGGGTCAATCCCGCGCCATCGATGAAGTTCGGACCGGAATGGCCCGCCGGCTTGTGCGGGCCCACGCTGAGGATGCGGTTGCCCTCGATCACCACGTCGATGTCCGCGCGCGCGGTCTCGCTCCTGCCGTCGACGAGCCTTCCCGCGTGAATCAGCGTGCGTCCCTTCGGAATGTCGAGCGTGTACTTCAGATCGACGGGCACGTCCCTGACCTCACCGCTCTCGATGTCCATCAGCCGGAGCTTGTCCATCGACTGGTAGAGGACGCGCTTCGAGTCCCCCGCCCAGCTCGGCGAGTGGGCCTGCTCGGTGGTGAGGCGGCGCGGCGGTCCGAGAGGCTCGCCCGAGGGCGAGACCGGGACGATGGCGAGGACACCCTCGTAGATCATCGCCATCTTCGTGCCGTCGGGCGACCATTCGGGGCCGCAGCCTCCGCGCGAGTCGATGGAGAGGTTCGGCTGGGGCGCGAACCAGCGGTCGCCACCGCCCTCCGCGGACATGGTGAGGATCTGGTTCGTGCCTTCGCGAAAGCGGGTCGAATAGGGGGCGACCATCGCCACGGCCACGCGGCGGCCGTCGGGGGACCAGGTGGGCGTCCCGGGTCCGAAGAGGGAGTCGTGGATCCTCGTGACTTTGCCGTCGCCGACCGTCACCACCGAGACCGCGGCCCGGCGCCACATGCCGTCGACCTCGAGGAACGCGATACGCGATCCGTCGGGCGACCAGGACGCGCCCATGGGCTGGGTGGTGAGGCGCGTGAGCTGGCGGTCCTGGCCGGTCTGGAGATCGCGGACCCACAGTTGCAGCAGGCTTCCTCCCTTGTCCGAGGAGTACGCGAGTTTCGTGCCGTCAGGCGACCAGGCGGGCTCGGCGTCGAGAAAGCGGTCCTTGGTGACGTTCTCCGGCTTGCCGCCGATCGGCATGACCCAGATGTCGCCGATGGCGGCGAACGCGACCTTCGTGCCATCGGGGGAGATCCCGGGACGGACGATGCCGAGCACCTGGCGCGGGGCGGTTGACGCGAAGTCGCGCTTGCGATGGGGATACTCCGGATGCGTGACCTGCAGGGCCGCGGTGAACTCGATGGTCTGAGGAGCGGCGTCCGGCGCCGCGATCGAGCGCCTCCGGATCTTTCCATCCGAGACGTGGAAGAACTCCTCAGGGGAGGCCCAGGAGACGCGGAATGCGAATGCATTCTCGTTGCCGGTCAGCGACCTCCCGCCCAGTTCGAGCCTGCTCTGGCCGCCGCCCGAGGCGTAGTGGACAAGATTCCCACCCGGGCCCCAGGAAGCCGCGTCGGCACGGACCTTGGCATCCGTGATCCGCCGCTCCGCGCCGTCGAGCAGAGCCACCGCCCAGATCGACTGGGTGTTCCCGCGCGTGGAGCTGAACGCGATCTCCTTGTCGTCGGGCGACCAGGTGGGCATGGTGTCGTTGCCGGGATCCTTCGTCATCTGCCGCAGCGCGCCGCCGCGCAGATCGAGGACCCAGATGTTGTAGTCGCTGCCCAGAGCGTCGCCACGATCGGACGAGAAGGCGATGCGCGTGCCGTCGTGCGAGTACGCGGGTTCGCGGTCGTCGAAGTTGCCCCAGGTGAGCTTTCGCTGATTGGAGCCGTCGGGTGAAATGGCCCACAGGTCGTAGCCGCCATCGCGATAGCCGAAGAACGCGATGGTCCTTCCCTCCGGCGACCACGCGGGCTGTCGCGCGTCGTTGAAGAGATCAGTGATCCGCTTCGCGGCGCCGCCTGTCGCGGGCAGCGTCCAGATGCTGCCCTGCAGGTCGATGGCAAGCGTCTGCCCGTCCGGCGAGACCGCGACCGACATCGAGGTGCCTTCGTTGACCGTGATGTCGATGGGCGCGTTCACCGCCGCCGCCCCCGCGGACGCCGCGCCCGTGGCCTGAACCCTGCCTGGGCTCATCGCCGCCGCGAGGGCCAGGAGCAGTCCGACCGGCAACAAGGGCGAGCGTTTCATTCTCAGGCCTCCAGTGCGCGCCGTCATGACGCGCCCCCGCTTTATACAGGGATCGGCGACTCAAGTACGCGGAGAGTCGCAGCGAGCCAGGCTTCTTTCGCGCAGCCAGCCGACCACCGCCCGGGCCGCGACGTCGTGTCCGCGGGGATTCCAATGGCCGTCATAGGGAAGGTAGGTCTCCCCTCCCAGGACGGAGGTGGCGGCCTGCAGCGGTGCGGTGAGATCGAGAAAGTCCCAGCCCGCCGGCGCGGTGATCTCCCGAAGACGCGTGCGGACGCGCGCCCGGTCCCATGCCGTATCGTCCAGCCCGTAGCGCTGAACCGTGAGATCCCAGTCGCGGTCGCTGATTTCGAAGCGCGCGGGGATGTAGACGAGGACCGGTCGGGCGTGCCGCGTGCGAATGCTCTCCCCGAGCGCGCCGAACAGAGCGGCTGTGGCTGCCCATGCCTCATCGAACTCAGCGAGCTGGCCGCGGGCCTTGTACGCGCGCAGTTCGTCAGGCACCGCCTCGGCCTTGATGGGATCGAGAACGCCGGCCCGCGCGAGCCAGCCGTGAAGGCGGGGAGCGCCGACCACGATCCTCTCCACCAGCAGTTGGCGAAGAGCGGAGCCTTCGATCGCGGCCCTCGGCTTCGCCTGGACGCCGAGGGACTCGGCGGTGCGGGAGGGCTCGGGCAGAGGCAGGTTGACGGGCACGATCTGACCGTCCGCGATTCTGGTCAGGGGCTTGGGAGATCCCCAGTAGTTGCCGCGGATGTTGTTGAGGATGTCGTTGTAGTAGGCGAAGACCAGGACCACGTCCGCGCCGAACGGCTCCCCTTCGCGCACGTACCAGAGGGCCTCCTGGTCGGTCGAGTAGCCATGCACACCGGCGTTCACCACCTCAATGGGGCATCCCTGGGAGCGTCCGATCGACTCGGCGCGCCGGGTCACCGACTCTTCGATCTCCACGGTGTAGGCCTCGATGAACGAGTCGCCCAGGGCAAGGACTCTAGTGGTCCCGGGCGCCTTCGTCATCGAACGCTCCACGTCGCGGAAGCCGAGCGAGTTGATGGCGACATTCGTCTGGTAGTCGCGACGGCTGTACCTGACCGAGGTTCCGGGCCGGTTCCGCCAGCCGAGCACGGGGTCGAGCTGGCTGTAGACCCCCTGCTCTCCCGAGGTGATGACCGGACGGCGGGCGATGATGACGCGCGCGCCGATCTCCAGCACGCCGAGCCCGACGAGAGCGCTCAGGCCGAGGAGGAGGAGGTTGCCCGCCCACCCGGGCAGGGTCACGCGGGGTCGGGGGCTCAACGCGGGCTTGGTAGTGGTTGCATGGGGTTGCTTCGTGGCCCGAGGCCAGGCATCGCGGTGCCCAAGGGCACCGCTGCGCGCTCGCTCTGCATTTCGCTAGGCTCCTCGCAATGACGTAGGGGCTCCGGTTGCTGGTCCTCGCGTGGGGGTGACTGTGTGGTTTCGCGCTCGCGGTTGGTTCGCTAGAACGTGGGTGATTCTTCGTATTCGCCGAACACTTCGCGCAGGGCGTCGCACATCTCGCCTATGGTGGCGTATGCGCGGCTGGCCTCGACGATGAGGGGCATGAGGTTCGCCGTGCCCTTCGCCCCGGACTTCAGGTCGGCGAGGGCCTTCTCGACCCGCGCGTTGTCGCGGCGCTTCTTGAGGGCGGCCACGCGGGCGGTCTGCTCGCGCGCGGTGGTCTCGTCGATGTAGAGGATGTCGAACGGCTTCTCTTCCATGGTGTAGCCGTTGACGCCCACCACGATCTTCTCGCCCCGCTCCATCGACTGCTGGAACCGGTACGAGGCCTCGCCGATCTCGCGCTGGGGGAAGCCCTTCTCGACCGCGGCCACCATCCCGCCCATGGCGTCGATCTTGCGAATGTATTCCATGGCCTCGGCTTCGATGTCGCTGGTGAGCTTCTCCACGAAGTACGAACCGCCGAGGGGATCGGCGGTGTGGGCGACGCCCGTCTCCTCCGCGATGATCTGCTGGGTGCGCAGCGCGATGGTGACCGCGTCCTCGGTGGGAAGGGCCAGCGCTTCATCGAGCGAGTTGGTGTGCAGGGACTGCGTGCCCCCGAGCACCGCGGCGAGCGCCTGCAGCGCGGTGCGCGCCACGTTGTTCACCGGCTGCTGGGCGGTGAGAGACACGCCCGCGGTCTGGGTGTGGAACCGGAGCATCCACGATCGCGGATTCTTCGCCTTGAAGCGCTCGCGCATGGTGCGGGCCCAGATGCGGCGGGCGGCACGGAACTTGGCGATCTCCTCGAAGAAGTCGGAGTGGGAGTTGAAGAAGAAGGAGAGGCGGGGCGCGAAGGAGTCGACATCCATGCCGCGATCCACGCACCACTGCACGTACTCGATGCCGTCGCGGAGGGTGAAGGCGAGTTCCTGGGCCGCGGTCGAGCCGGCCTCGCGGATGTGGTAGCCGGAGATCGACACCGTGTTCCACTTCGGCATCTTCTCCGTGCAGTACTGGATCATGTCGACGAGCAGACGCATGCTCTGCTTCGGCGGGAAGATGTACTCCTTCTGGGCGATGAACTCCTTCAGGATGTCGGCCTGGATGGTGCCCGCGAGCTGGTCGGCCGGCACCCCCTGCTTTTCGCCCACCAGCATGTAGAAGGCCACCAGCATGGGCGCCGGGGAATTGATGGTCATCGACGTGGTCACGTCACCGAGCGGAATCCCGTCGAACAGCGTCTCCATGTCGTCGAGCGAGGTCACGGCCACGCCGCACTTGCCGACTTCGCCGAGCGACAGTTGATGATCCGGATCGCGGCCCATCAGGGTGGGCAGGTCGAAGGCGACGGAGAGGCCCATCGAACCGTGGGCGAGGAGGTACTTGAAGCGCTCGTTGGTCTGGGCCGCCGAGCCGAAGCCCGCGAACTGGCGCATGGTCCAGGTCTTGCCGCGATACGCGGTCTTGTGCACGCCGCGCGTGAAGGGGTAGCTGCCGGGGTCGCCCAGGTCGCGGTCGTAGTCGATGTGCTTCACATCCTCGGGCCGGTACAGGGGCTCGATAGGCCGGCCCGAGATGGTGGTGTACGGCTTCAGTTCGCGACCATCGTCTCTGCTCTTGGCACTCGCGGTCGTCTCGGTCTTGGCCATTCGGGTCTCCTGGGGGACGTCTTCCTATCGAGTCTAGCGGCCCCGCACCCCTCGAGCCATCTGCGAGAATGCGCCACTCATGGACTCCCGCGCGTTCCGCCGTCACCTGTCCCTCGCCTGGCAAGCGCTCAGCGCCCCCCCGAAGGCTCCCCACCGTCACGAGCATCCCACGTACTCCGAGGCCGAACTGCTGCGCCGGGCGGACGAGTTCAATCGCAACGCCGAGAAGCACTGGCAGAGCAT
>Ga0138256_10000678_pt1 | contig 36712 bp, 21 predicted proteins | sample KNB2016incub_MG_FD_105486 | JGI IMG/M metagenome (GOLD analysis project Ga0138256, IMG submission 105486) | Active sludge microbial communities from wastewater in Klosterneuburg, Austria - KNB2014incub_MG | ecosystem: Engineered > WWTP > Activated sludge > Unclassified | place: Austria... | reverse complement strand
CTACGGACACACAAATAGCAGCAACCAACAAGTGGTTTTAAAAGATGGAACAAACTCCTTATTGCCTGATTTTATAAAAGGTGATGTGATTTATAAAGACCAAAACAATGATGGAATTATTGATACTAATGATTTAGTGGCTATTGGAAACCCAAACCCAGATTTCACTTTCGGATTTACCAATACCTTTAAATACCAAAACTTAGATTTATCCATTTTTGTTCAAGGTTCTGTTGGCAATGAGTTAATGAACTTAACACGCTATTCCGGAACGTTAAACAGCTACTTAGGAACCAATTACCTAACTGAAGCTGCCGACTTTTACTCAAGCACGAATGTGACAGGGAAATTACCTAGACCTTCAGAATACAATGGCATAAACAACGCCATTTCATCACGTGTTATTGAAGATGGTTCTTATTTAAGAGTACAAAACATAACACTAGGATACGCGTTGCCATCTGATCTGTTATCTAAAATTAAAATATCCAGATTAAGGGTTTATGCCACAGGACAAAACTTGTTCACTGCAACCAAATATTCTGGTTACGATCCCGAAGTAGGCTCCTACAACCAAGATGCCTTAATAACAGGTGTTGATAATGGTCGTTATCCTACGCCTAGAATAATATCTATTGGCTGTAATGTTGAATTTTAAAAAACTATGGAAATGAAAAATATTAAGCAACTGAAAATAAATATGATTTTAATGCTGTCAATAGCATTAGTCATCACAACTGCATCATGCTCCGAAGACTTCATTGATATTCCAGCAGAAGGCGCGCCAACCATGGGCAATTATTACAACTCTGACGAAAAACTCGATAATGCAACAAACGGTCTATATGGTCTTGTTTGGTTTAACATGAACAAAGAAGGTTTTTATGGAATTACCGATGTGATTTCAGGAAACATGTACGCCTCTACAGGCAACGAATTTGCAAAATTTGCCGATTTAAGCTTTACAAGTTCGCAACGTTTTATTGGAGATTCTTGGAGATCTTGCTTCGGTGCCATAGCAAACAGCAATGCGTACATTAGCAACCTACCTAAAAGTGTAACTTCTGATGTTAGTGCTGAAGCTTTAAACAATGCATTGGGCGAATGCCGATTTATTAGAGCATTCTCTTATTTCTTTTTAGTAAGAGCTTGGGGAAATGTGCCTATTATTGAAAATAACGCAGACTATTCTCAAAATTTCGTGATACCAAGCAACCCTGTTGAAGACGTTTATAAATTCATTGAAATGGATTTAAAATTTGCTATTGAAAACTTAAGAACAAAAAACAGAGGCTCCAACTATGCTGATAATGCACATGTATCAAGCGGCTCTGCAAAAGCACTGTTAGCAAAAGTTTATTTATACCAAAAACGATATGCCGAAGCAAAAGCTTTAGCTGAAGAAGTTATAAATAGTGGCGAATTTAAATTGTTAGGTGGTGAACAATTGCCAAACATGTCTTTCGCAGATTTATTTTTACAAAAGAATAATAATAACGAAGAATCTAAATATTACCTTAAGACTTCTGTAATCCGGTATTGAATTCGTTAAACTTCTTTAAATTACCAATCTTAAGCTTAATAAAAACATTATGCTTTTAGCAATAAGGATTAATAAAAGCATCAATATCTGACCTCAACAATACAGGATTTGCACCTTCACTTTGCGCTACCATGGCACCAACAGCACATGCAAAATCTATAGCTTCTTGAGGATTAACTTTATCAAGTAATTGACTTATTAACGACCCTAAAAATGAATCGCCTGCACCCACAGTATCAATCACTTTTATCAAATAACCACTATTATAATAAAACTTATCATCATACAATAATACAGCTCCATGATGCCCTTTGGTTACGCAAATATGTTTGGTATTAGTTTTTTCAGAAACAAACCTAATATTCTGTTCCATAGAGCGGTATTTAGAATCTAAATACCCACTAACTTCATATAACTCATCGTCATTAAATTTAATAAAATCGGCTTCATTCATTAATTTTATTAAAAGCTCTTTTGTATAATATGGAGGCCTTAGGTTTAAATCGAAAATTTTGTATTTGGCAAGTTCTATGAGTTTGTACAAGGTGCCTCTGGAACTTTCGTCCCTGGCTGCAAGACTTCCAAAAACAAAAGCGTCCGAATTTTTAACAGCGGCTTTGTTTATTTCCGTTAACCTTATTTTGTCCCAAGCCCTTGGGTATTTAATATCATAGGAGGCGGACCCCTTATCATTCAGCATCACTTTTACTTTCCCTGTTTTGTACTCATTATGTACTTGAATACAGCTAGTATCAATCCCTACTTCTTTAATGTAGTTAAGCAATTCAGCACCATTTTTACCTTGACCTATAGCACTAATCATGGTGACGTTATTTCCTAACGCCTGCAATCTATTGGCAACATTTAAAGGAGCTCCTCCTATTTTTTTATGCGTAGGAAACACATCCCATAACACTTCTCCGAAACATGTTATTTTTGCCATATAATCTTCTTTTAATATTCAACAAGTAATTGAAAAATATCTCAATTTACTCCTTCAATCAATAATATTACACTTGTCCTTTTAGTATCTATTTCAGGATTTATACCTACTGTCATTAAAAAATCACCAGAATAAACAACCAATTCATTTAATGTGGATTTCACCCCTGGATATAGATTTATTTCTTTAATACTGTATTTTTTATTGGCATCTAACCCTTTCAATTTAATAGGTCGCTTGGTCATTCTTTCCATAAACCTATTAGAGCTGAGATAATTAAACATAATAGCCTGAGATTGATTATTATTGACATACATTAAAGACGCAAACGGGTTTTTATACGGACTAGACAAACGATATTGTTCGCCATGAAGCACCATATTTTTAAAACCATTGTAATTTTTAATAGCGGTTTTCGTGAAACCCAAATCTTTCTCATTCATGTGGCTCACATCAACATCAAACCCTAATTTCCCCATACTAGCTACATCAACCTTAAATTTAATGGGTTGATTTCCCCAATTAGTTACATGGCAATCCATTGTTATCGCAGGAAAAAAATAGGAATAATTCCATTGAAGAAAAATACGTTCGATAGGATCGGTATCGTCACTTGGCCAAAATTCAGTAAAATATTTTAAAAACTCATAATCAGCTCTTCCACCACCGCCAGAACATAGCATCATAGGCACTTTAGGATATTTTTCTCTAATTCTTTCTAGTACTTTATAAAGTCCTAAAACATAATCCACATAAAGATGTGTTTGCGAGATTCCTTTTTGCAGCTGGTAGGCAGAATAAGCATTGTAAATCACCGCATTACAATCCCACTTTATAAAAGCTATTTCTGGGTTTTGCGTAAATAGGTTATCGACCACATCATATATAAAATCTTGTACTTCCGGATTAGTTACATCCAACACCATCTGGTTACGGTATAATTTTTCAGGACGTTCTGGTTGCTTAATAATCCAATCTGGATGATTTTTAAACAATTCACTTTCCGGATTTGCCATTTCTGGTTCAATCCAAATTCCAAATTTTACATTATTCTTTTTGGCTTCTTTTACCAAGTAACCTAATCCATTTGGCAATTTTTTTCGGTTTTCCTGCCAATCGCCCAATCCTGCATCATCATTATTTCTAGGATATTTATTTCCGAACCAACCATCATCAAGTAAAAACAAATCCAACCCTAAATTTTTTGTATCTTTAACTAATTTAGAAAGTTTAGTTTCATTAAAATCAAAATAAGTAGCTTCCCAATTATTCAAAAGGGTTAATCTATCTCCTTCACCATCTAAAACCCTGTATTTTTTTGCCCAAGATTGCAATTGTCTGGATGCCAAACCTGTCCCTTTATTAGATATTGAATAAATAAGCGAAGGTGTTTTAAAAGTTTCATCCTTTTTTAAGTAATAATTGGACTCATAAGGGTTAATACCTGCAATTAATCTTAAGTTTTTATATGAATCTATTTCAAAATCTATTTTATAATTTCCACTCCAAGCTAATTGACCAAGTAAAACCAATCCATCACCTTCGCTTTGAGGGTTTTCAAATGAAACAATGAAATTAGGAGTTCCCAATAACATGGCACGCGTACCTAATTTTGACTCAATTGTTTTTAAACCTTGAGTGAGCTTTTCTTCTATAGGCTGCATTTCTTTTAAATACTCCCCTTGAAAATGTGTTAAATAAAAATCCTTATTAGTAAAATATAAATTTGCTGAGGCGTACTTATTTAATTCAATGGTATCGGTCTCATTATTGGTTATTTCTGTCCATTGTTCTACCACATTTAAGTTTGACCAAACTTTATAATTTAAAACCACTTTTAATTTATAAACTGGGTCTTTTAATGTAATTTTTGTAATGGTTTCTTCATTATTTACCTCAGTTTTTACATTAACAAAATGTAATTCGGTAGATAAATTTCCATCAAAATGTTTTACTTGTAAGGCAGGCTCAGATAAGTTCCAAGTGCCTGACGGGGTATATGCGGCATTATACATACCCGCATTTGAACTAGGAAAATAATATTGCTCATCAATATGTTTATAATCTGAATTATCACTTAATTTTTTACCGAAGTAACAATTCCATAATCGATTTTGGTTGTCCGTTTTAAAAACCATCGCAAAATCTTTGGTTTCTACAGGAATTATAGTTTGTGCGCTACAATAAGAAATGACAAAAAATAAAATAATCGCTTTATTAAATTTAATTTTCATGATATATGCTTTATGTCCAATATTATTTTATATTGCAGATAGTAACATTTGAGGCAGGCAAAAAATTTATAAGCAGAAAAACATTCTTAAAAATCTCAACAAGAATAGGAGTTTAAAACTCCTTTTTTTTAATATTCCAGAAGCCTTTAAGTTATAAAGACTTCTGGAATTAAAAAAACTAACTCAAAAAACTAAACAATTTTATGATTAAAATTAATATCCAGGGTTTTGGTCATACAATCCACCCGTAAAATCAATTTCTCTTTGTGGAATTGGGTAATATTCATCTCTGCCTGCTGTAAATTTTGCATTGGAAAGAAAATCTTTTCTTGTTTTTTCTACCGCTAAATAGGCATTAAGAACAGGTTCAGCAATCCCCCATCTCACAAGATCAAAAAACCTTGGCCCTTCCATACCAAACTCCAAACGTCTTTCAAACATTAAAGCCTTCCAAGCATCAGCTTTAGACATACCCATGGGGTACATGCCTACATTATAAATGTTTGAAGCTCCAGCATCAATTTGTCTTTGCGTACTTGCCGCTGCACGGGTTCTAATTTGATTAATAATGGTTACACCTGCATCTACTTGATTTAATTGAATTAATGCTTCTGCCTTAAATAACAATACATCAGCATAACGTATAAAATCTATATTTTTTGAAGTTCCAACAAACGGACCTTCTTTAACATAGCATGAACAATCTGGTGCTTGTTGCTCTTTCATATTGCCAAAATAGCCATACACACCTGGGTCTCTTGCCCAACTAAAGTTATAAATCATGTCACCAGTATTATTTACGGTATTGCGATATTTAAATGGACGACCAGGTATACCAACTGTGTGATCAATTCTTGGATCTACTGTAATACCAGGAGCCAATGGCGTCTCACCATTTCCATCAACAACATTAAAAATGCTTGTATTATTAAACGTATCTAATAAAGGTAACCCTGAAGTATCCGTTTGGAACGCATTTACCATATTTTGGCTAGCCAAATGGAATCCACAACATCCATATAATCCAGTACCATGTGGTGAGTTTAACCCCGTAACAAAACTTGTCCTACCAACAGTTGTACCATCATTTATAGAAAACTGAACAGCCCAAATAGATTCTGGACCATTATCAAAACCATCAAGGAAATTATTCCCATAATCTGCTTCTAAAGCTCCTGTAACATCATCGGCGTAATCAATCACTTCTTGTAATCTTGCAGCATTGATATTAGTTACCTGATGGGAGTCATTTTGCTCATAAGCTTGATATAAACGCAATTTTGCTAAATAAGCAGCAGCAGCATTTTTATCGGCTCTACCAACTTGATCTTGAGATTGTGGCAACGTGTTATAGGCAAACAAAAAATCGTCTGCTATTTTATTCCATAAGGCATCGTTATCTATATCATTGGAAGTTGATGCTTTCTCCTCAGCGGTCATATCTTCAGTTATATAAGGTATTTTTTTGAAAATCAGTTTTAACATAAAATGACAGTGCGCTCTTAAAAACCTAAGTTCAGCTTGTCTGATAGCTTTGTTTGGATAGTCTGCATCTGGAATGATGTTAATTACAGATAAGGCAAAATTAGCTCTTGAAATTGCTCTATAATAAAGTGTCCAAGTTCTTGGTGTCATCCAGTCGCCCTGATCTGCTGCAGTAAGGTTGTATTGCTCATATTTATCTACAATATCAACGTCACCACGACCCCCGCCTCCTTTATAAGCGTCATCAGAACGTACGCTACCGTAAACCCATTGAGAGGTTAATGGTCCAATCATATCATCGTTACCAATTGCAGCATAAGCCGCTATAACTAATGCCTCTGCATTATCAGCCGTTGCAACATTTTCACTAGAGAGTACACCCTCTGGTTCGTATTCTAAAAAATCGTTGCTGCATGCAGACAATATTATTGTTGCAAGTAAACAGCCAATTATCTTTATATTTTTTTTCATGACTTTTTTATTTTAAAAATTAATATTTAAACCAACAGATAATGTTGTAGGTACTGGGATTCTATTTACATCTATACGTTCTGGATCTGAACCTATATAGCCTTTAGGTGTAAACCAAAATAAATTCTCTCCTTGACAGTAAACACGTAAGCCTGTCATTCCTGCTAATTTACTTATAGAACTTTCAGGAAAAGAATATCCTAATTGCATAGTTCGTAATTTAAAATAGGAATTTTTTCTGTAAACATAGTCGTTATCACCACCAATATTATTAACTAACGATAATGAGGGAACATCGGTGTTGGTATTGGTTGGTGTCCATGAATTTAAAACACCAGGACCAGCATTATCACGACCTTGCGTGAAATTATTCCAGAAAATATATGGATCGGTTCCTATTCTACCTGCAACTCCTGAACCAAACAATGAAAAGTCAAAGTTTTTGTAGTTTAAATCGATTCTAATACCATATTCAAGATCAGGCACTGTAGTTCCAATAAAATCTCTATCATCACCATCTATCTTTCCATCATTATTTAGGTCAACAAACTTTACCCCTCCTGGTCTAGCATTACTTGTTTGCACGCCACCGTTTGGATGCGCATCAACTTCAGCCTGACTTTGAAATAATCCATCCGTTTTATAGCCAAATATTGAAAATACGGAATGGCCTAATATAGAATTATCTGCTGTACCAGGAAATCCTGCAAGAACATCTGCTGGTAAATATGTGATTTTATCTTTAAAGGCTCCAAAATTTGTAGAAACCGTAAAGCTAAAATCATTATCATAAGATTTAGAATAGCTTAAAGCTAATTCCCAACCTTTTGTTTCGGTAGAAGCACCATTTAATACTCGTTGTTGCCCTTCTCCTAATACAGATGGAATTGGTGGTGTTGTTAAAATATCACTTGTTTTTCTAGTAAAATAATCGAACGAGCCACTAACGGCATTATTGAATAAACTAAAATCAACACCATAGTTGTATTCTTTAGTTGTTTCCCATTTTAAGTCTGGATTTTCAGCTTGTGTAGAAACAAATCCAGATGGTAAAGTACCTGTGTCATTACCATTTATGTCATAAGCAGTACCAACATTTTGATAAATTTCGAAAAATCCACCTGTAAGTTGTGCCTGATTTTGTCCATACCTTGACTCATATAATCCAAAACGAGCTACATCACCTATTTCTTGATTACCAACTTCACCATATCCAACACGAAGTTTTAAATCTGAAATAGCATCTGTTTTTGGAAAGAAATCCTCGTTAGTAATTTTCCACCCAACTGTAGCCGCTGGAAAAATACCATATCTGTTATTTTTTCCAAAACGTGAAGAACCATCTCTACGTAACGTGAACGTTGCCAAATATTTATCGGCATAAGAATAATTCAATTTTCCAAATTGTGAAAGCGTGGTATGTGCAGTAGAAATACCATTACTAGTTCGAGCCCCAGTAGCTGCATTTAATACAAAATATGATTCTGATTCCACAGCAAAATCATCGGCTTGGGCAAATAACGTATTTAAACTCTCGTCTACCGATTCGATACCTAAAATAGCTCCAAATTTACTTTCTCCAAACTCCAAATTATAATTTAAAACATTAGAAAAAACTAACGATGAAAATTTATTGGTATCATAAATAAGTCTATTATTGCCTCTTGTAATAAATCCGTTATTTACTTTTGGCTCAATATTTTTCTTTTTGTAGTCACTAAAATCAATACCCAAAGTAGATCGGAATGTTAAGTTCTCCAATAATTGCAATTCGGCATAAACATTTCCAAAGAAATTATTTTTCTTAGCATTGTCCCATCTATTTAAATACTGCATTAACACAGGGTTGTTACGGTCTGAGTACCCAGCCCCTAATGGCCCTGCAAAATTTCCGTTGGCATCGTAAACAGGAATTGTTGGCGCCAAAGTAATCGCTAAACCTGGAGTTGGAGCATTACCAACGTCATTAGCTGCTAGTGTCTCATCAGATGTTGAAAATTGAGTGTTTACACCAAACTTAAGTTTATCATTAAATAACTTAGTTGAACCATTAATCTTAGATGTATACCTATCATAATTGGTATTTTTAAGCATCCCAGTATTTTTTAAATACCCCATATTAATTAGTAAAGATGATTTTTCACTGCTTGCTGCAACGGTTACTTCGTTATTAAATACATAACCTGTTTCATAAGTTTCATTTTGCCAATCTGTATCTCCAACAGGCACGTTAGGGTCTCCTCCAACAAATGGCTTAACGGTAACATTATTAAGAACAGGATTACTAAAATCGCCATTCCAATCGAAATTGTAAATTTCTCCATATCCCCCATTAGGATCTGCACCATCATTAACAGATGCTTGCCATAATGCTTGACCACGTTGTTGCGCATTTAACATAGTATAACGCTGTTTTTTCTCAGATTGAACAGATACGTTGGAGTTGATACTTACTGTTACTCTTTCGCCTTTTGAACCTGTTTTTGTTGTTACTACTATAACACCATTTGCAGCTCTTGAACCATAAAGAGAGGAAGCAGATGCATCTTTTAGTATTTGAATAGACTCAATAGCGTTTGGATTTAGACTTGCAAAAACTTCCTGACGTTTTGTAGGAACACCATCTATAACATACAATGGATCGTTATTACCTAATGTAGTAACGCCACGAATAAGTATTCTGCTATTTAATCCTGTCGGGTCTCCAGATTTTTCAACAAACAAACCAGGTACTCGACCTTGAAGTGCTTGCATGGCATTACCCGAGCTTAAACTTTGCCCTTCAACAGGAGCTAAATCTACTACTGTTATAGCGCCAGTAATATCTACTTTACGTTCTTTACCATAACCTGTTACTACAACCGCATCTAGTTCAGCTGCATCTATTTCCAATACCACGTCTATTACAGAACGTCCACTTATTTGTATTTGTTGAGTTTTAAAGCCTACATAGCTAAAAACCAATGTTGCATTTTTATCAACATTTTCCAGTACATAATTACCGTCAAAATCTGTTGCGGCACCCTGGGTTGTACCCGATACAATTACAGACACACCGGGCAAAGGCATGCCATCCTCTTGAGAGGTAACAGTACCTCTAACCTGTGCTTGTGCCCAAACGCTTATAAAAGCAAATACGGGCAGAAATAAAAGTTGTTTTAATTTCATAATAAATTAATTTAGTTAAAATTTAGTTTGTGGATTTCAATGTTGCCAAGAATAAATTCTTGGTCTTTAGGTTCAATACTTAGTTTGTCGAATGGTGAGTTCGGAAAAAATATTTCTGTCATGACGGTTTCGCCATTATCAAAAAACAGTTCTATAGATGTTTTATCAAGAATGATGGTACCTGTCAAATCTGGATTTAGTGATGTTCTTTTAGCCAAAGAAACTCGATTTACAAACTTTTCTGAAAATGCTGTTTTACCAGATTTTCTTCTATCTACAAAAAAGTTTTTATCACTGTTATTATATCCAAAAGCTAAGGTGTCCCCTTGTTTATTCGTGAGTTTGAACGTGAAACCACTATTATTTAAATCGGAAATTTTAAAATTAATTTCTGTACTTGATAAATCGATTGCTTTAGAATCTATAATTTTTGTATCTCCATTTATTACTATTGATTCCTTTTTAAATTTGGTGCTTCTATAATTTGATAATTCTTTTACAGGTTGGAATAATAATCTATAACTGGTATTTACTTTTTGAAGTTCAATCTGTCTTGCTACTGTCATAGCACTTCTCCATGTTTCAGTAGGCACTACATTGGCATATTCCCAATTTGACATCCATCCCATAAACAATTTTCTGCCATTGGAATCGGGTATATTAGACCAAGTTACGCCTGCATAATTATCTCTTCCATAATCTATCCATATAGATTTATGCTCCGTACTATTTAAGTCGTCCTCAAACGATGGGTCTATTTTAAATTGCTTACCATCAAAATCACCTATAAAGTATTGGGTTGCACTTCCACTATTTGGCCCACCAGGATTAATACTAACTAACAGCACCCATTTAATTTCATCTGTTCCTTGAACTACCATAGGAAAGAAATCTGGACATTCCCAAACGCCACCATGTGCTCCTATTCCATCGCCAAAATCAGATTCTAATTTCCAATCTTTTAAATTTGAAGAGCTATAAAACATAATTTTTTGTCCAGCGGCCAATACCATTAGCCATTTATTATGTATGGAATCCCAAACTATTTTTGGGTCTCTAAAATCTTTGATACCTGGGTTTTTAATTACAGGATTTTCAGAATATTTAGTAAAGGTTTGTCCTTCATCTAAAGAATATGCAATGGCTTGAGATTGGTAATTAATTTTACCAGCTTTTTCACCATCCATATCATGATAAGTAAACATGGCTATTATGGGCTCAATACCATTTTTGGAAAACCCTGAGCTATTATTAACATCTACAACAGAACTTCCAGAAAATATATATCCTTTTTCATCTGGGTATATGGCTATGGGCATTTCTTTCCAAGTTACCATGTCTGTACTAATAGCATGCCCCCAATGCATGGGACCCCATGTGTTTCCATCTGGATAATGCTGAAAATATAAATGGTAATATCCATTTTTGTAGAACATCCCATTTGGGTCATTCATCCAACCTTTTTTAGGCGTGAAATGAAAGTTTGGTCTATAAAGCTCTTCTTCAGTAAAAGATTTCGTTATTTCAACTTCATTTGGATTTGTTTCAATCTTGTTTTTGCAACTGACAGATGATATCAACAAAAAAAGCAGTAAAAATTTTAGCTTATTTAATTTCATGTGTTTCATTTTAATTTAGTTTTAGTTAGCAGCTTGATTTCTGTCTTTAATTAATTTTTTACTCAATTCTTCCAATGAGACACCTTTAGTTTCTGGCATCATAAAAATGACAAATAAAAGTTGTAGCATCATCATAATGGCAAATATGAGAAACACCATACCCGCTCCTATTGTTGAAAACAATACCGGTACTAAAGAAGGCACAACCGCTGCTAGTACCCAATGTACAGAACTACCAAAGGATTGTCCAGAACCTCGTAAATGATTTGGAAAAATCTCGGAAATAAACACCCAAATAACGGTACCTTGCCCAATGGCGTGCGATGCAATGAACATGAACAAAAACACCGGTATAAAACCGCCTTCCCAATGAAGAAAAAACGCCATGGACACTAAGGATAACGAGATAATATAACCAAAGGAGCAGATGTACATTAATTGTCTTCTTCCTAACCTATCAATTAAAAAGATGCCCAAAAATGTAAACAATAAATTGGTAACCCCTACGCCAATGCTACTTAAAAGTGCCGAACTTTCCGCAAGACCAGCTTCCGTGAAAATTCTGGGGGCGTAATAAAGCAACGCGTTAATACCCGATAATTGATTGAAAAATGCTATTAAAAACGCTAGTATCAGGGGGTATCTGTATTTTTTTAGAAAGATATTTTCATTGGGCACGGTGTTTTCCATTTCATCTTTGATCTCCAGCATGAGCGTTTCCGGATTTTGATCTGGATTGATGATTTTAAGTACCCCAAGGGCTTCACTGTTTCTAAATTTGGTAAGTAACCAACGCGGACTTTTTGGAATGGTTAACGCAAACAACGTATATAAAAAGGCGGGAAAAGCTTCTACGCCAACCATCCAGCGCCAAGCGTTTTCACCAACGTTGCTTAACAGATAATTGGATAAAAAAGCGATAAGAATACCAAATACAATATTAAATTGGTAAAGCCCCACAAGCTTGCCTCTGTCCTTGGCAGGTGCGATTTCCGAAATATAAGCCGGTGCCGCAATGGTTGATGCCCCTACGCCCAAACCGCCAATAAACCTAAAAACAGCAAATGTAATAGGGTCGTTTGCCAAGGCGGAACCAACTGCAGAAACGGTATAAAGAACCCCTATCCATATTAAGGTGTTTTTTCTTCCGAATTTATTAGTAGGAATGCCTCCAAAAAAAGCGCCCACTACGGTACCCCACAATGCCATGCCTATTACAACTACCCCATGAAACATATCAGAAGAACCCCAAAGTAGTTGTAATTTTTTTTCGGCGCCCGATATAACAACGGTGTCAAATCCAAATAAGAAACCTGCTAAAGCTGCAGTAATAGACCAGATTAATATCTTTCTGTTCATGTGGTGGTATTATTAGTTTAGTGATCACAATGTACATTGAAAGACTGTTTCTGTATTTTAGATTTGTATCAAATGAATTCGAAATTGTTAAGCCTATGTTAAAAAATATTTAACTATCTGTATTTCAATTGCATATATGTTTATTTATTTTTAATAATAAATCTATTTAATAAAATTGTTACATCATTTGTTTAAAATTGTTACATAAAATAGGTATCTAGCTTTATTGAATAGATAAAAAGACCTGTATTTAATTATATAAATGAACAATAATTGGTTTAGAATTCAATTATTGTTTAAAAAATACTAAAAAACTTTAATTAAAAAGTGAATTTTCGTTTTAGCTTTATCTATCTCTAAAGTCTTTAGGAGATTTTTTGAATTTTGCTTTAAAACTTGTAGAAAAATAATTAGGTGAAGAAAAACCAGTTGCGTATGCAATTTCAGAAATTGTTAGTTGTGTTTCTTGCAGTAATACTTTGGCTTTTTCAAGTCGAATATTCTGAATGTAATCACTAACATTTACACCTATAATTGCTTTCATTTTCCTGTAAAGCTGAATTCGAGATATATTCAAATCACTGGCTAAACTTTCAACAGAAAATTTAGAATTGTCCATATTATTTTTTATAATTTTATTCAACTCTGAAACAAATTCTTGCTCCATAAATCCAAAATTACTGGAGGCATCTATGTTATGAACGTTATTAACAAAATAATACCTAAGCTTTTCACGATTATAAATAAGTGTTTTTATAGATTGAGCTAAAATGGCAAAACTAAATGGTTTTGTTAAAAACAAATCGGCTCCAGACTCCAATCCCTTTATATAAGATTCTTTATTATTTAGTGCTGTAAGAATAATGGTTGGAATGTGCGATGTTCTTAAATCTTTCTTCAAGATTTCACATATTTCAAAGCCACTTTTATCGGGCAAACTAATATCACATAAAATAATATCAGGGATTATCTCTATTGCCTTATCAATACCATCTGTACCATCTGAAACGTGCACACTATATTCTGAAGATAATTTACCCTTTAAATATTTTACCAAATCTGGATTATCTTCTATAATTAGAACCGAATAATTTTCATCATCATTTATGGGTTGTTGCCCAATAAACGAATCATCTTCATATTCTGTATTAAAACTTAAAATTTCACTATCTATAATATCTGGCTCATAAATTATTTCGTCTGAATTTAGATGAACATTATCCTTATAAAGTGTGACTATAAATTCTGTTCCATGTTTTGAAATAACTTCAATTGTTCCTTTGTGCATTTCTACAAACTCTTTAGACAAATGCAACCCAATTCCAGAACTAGATTTATTGTTATTAGAACCTTGAAAAAAGGCTTGAAAAACATTATCGATTTCCTTTTTTGGGATGCCTATTCCAGAATCCTTAAAATGGATTTTCACAAAATTACTTCCTACTTCATCTAAAATATCAATTGAAATTGTACCGTTGTTAGGCGTGAATTTAAACGCATTAGACAGTAAGTTAAAGTAAACTTTATCCATTAAATTTCTATCTAAGAAAATGGATAAATTTTCGTTATTGGTGCTAATTGAAAAGTTGATGTTCCGCTTTTGTGCTTCACGTTCAAAATCTTTAAAAATTAAATTTGAAAATTGAAACAAATTAGTTTTTGACGCTTTTAATATAAACTTACGGTCTTCTATTTTTCTAAAATCTAGCAGTTGATTAATTAATCTAAGCAACCTTTTTGAGTTGTTATAAATTAATCCAACTTCATTCAATAGTTTATTGTCGCGAATTACTTTATTTTCGTTTAAAGATTCTGTTGAAGATAAAATAAGCGTAATAGGTGTTTTAAATTCATGCGACAAACCAGTGAAAAAGTTAACTCTGGCTTCGTTACTAATTTTAACTTCTTCTGCTATCTTTTTAATTTGATTTCGCTGGATAGTAATTTTTTTATTTCGTAACTCTAGCTCACGTTTTTTCTTTTTGATGTTATATACCGAATAAATACTAAAGGCAGCCAAAAGCAGACTTGTAATTAATAACCCTAAAAGCACCTTTAGTATGTTACTTTGGGTTGAATAGGTTTGTTCCTGTTTTTTGATTTTTACTTGTTGGTAATCTATATCTTGTTGCTGTTGGTATATTTTATCAAATTGTTTACTCATAATATCGGCATTACGGGAATCAATAACCGTCGTACTTAAAATATTGTTTTTTGCAACGCGTTCACCATTCAATATTTTTAAAGCTAACTGAATAGCCTCATCACCACCTGTTGGGTATAAAATGGTAGCTAATAATTTCTGGTCCTTTACAAGCTGGATACCTCCGTTTGGTCCGTTAAGCCCATCAACACCAATTATTTGAATACGGTTTTGTAGCTTTTTTTCTTTTACAACTTCCCAAGCACCTAAAGCCATTCTATCATTATGAGCAAATATATAATCGATGTTTTTTTCGTTATCCAAAAAATTTCTTAAGCTATCCTTTATGGAATAACTTTCCCAATTGCCTTCAATAGTTTTAATAACATCTAACGTTGAAGTTGAATTAACAACGTCGTTAAACCCCAAACTACGCTCTAATGCAGGTGAAGAACCAGCAAGCCCTTTAATTTCAAGTACTTTTTTGTTTGTTGTTGATAAAGATGCTAAATAATTAGCGGCATTAACACCTACTTGATAGTTGTCACCACCAATATATGCGGTGTAATTTTCGCCATCCGTTTTCCTATCAACAATTAATACTGCAATACCGCTTTTAAATGCTTTTTCAACAATGGGAGTGATTGGTTTTGATTTTATGGGTGATACAATTAAAACATCTACCTTTTCAGAAATAAGCTGTTCTATATCTTTAATTTGATTATCGATATTATCCTCACTATCAAGTATCTGAAGCTCAATTTCTGGATGGAAACCAGCTAAAATTTCCATGGTTTGATTCATAGATTTTCTCCAGTCATCACTAATGCCTGTTTGTGAAAAACCAATTTTATATTTTTTCTCATTATTATTAGAACATGAAAAAATAAAAATTACAAAGACTATGAATAAAAGCTTATTGTATTTAAACATTTTATTTTAGATATATTATGCAAAATACAAATTAAAAAAATAAACTTTATCGCTATTTTTTAAATAATACAACCGAAATTGAAGCCATCCCAAACAACATACTAACAACAAAAACAACACCCGCCAAGTAGGGTGAATTTTCGCCTGCTTTATCTTGCTGTCAAAACGGTTTTCAAAACTTTTAAGTGCATTTAGCTGTGATACCTTTTGTTGTAGATGCGTTTCAATAATAGATTTATATTCTGTTAAATCCATTTTGATTTTTGTCCCTTTTAGTTGTGAATTGTTTTTCTCTAACTTTTCTACGCCATTTTTAAAATCATTGATCTGATTGACCAATAGGGTGGTTTGATCAAATAATCGAGTGCTCCTAATTGTAATGCTTTAATACGTTTGCGCTATCTTCAGAGCTAAACTTGGTATTAAATCAACTAATCTTCAGGCTAGGTTAACACTAACGGTGTTGCTCTTTAAAATCTTAGCATTTTCAAGACTGCTTACTTGTTTGCCAATATCTCCTATGGACATATTTCACTGGAATTAACTACCCTTTAGAGTATGCCCATCAAATTCAAAGCGAAACCCCTGTAATTTATTTTGATTGAAAGTATTTTGTATTACTTCAATAATAGAAGTACGAATGCGTCAGCGGAATCTTTTAACGCAAAAAAACAAAAGCTTTTAGAGCAATATTTAGAGGTATTAAAAATAAGGCTTTTCTATATTGATTGCCCAGAATTTATGATTAGTCCCCAACATTTGCGCATGATCCGTGGTTAGTCTCATCTGTTCTGCTACTTTTCCCGCTGTCAGTTGACATACGAGAAAACACTAAAAAATATATTGTTTTTTTAAATGATTGACTACATGTTGATTAGAATACAAAAAAAGAAAACCGTAATACTTTATAAATAAAGCAATTACGGTTTCCCTATGTACTGAACATTGACCTATTATCGAACCACAATATTAAATTTTTTAAATATATAATTGAAGTTTTTTAAAAGTATTTTATCTAAATATCTAAATTTCAATTTGACTATTGATCTTCGGGTTATGAGCCCCAAGACTTCCATTTTTTAAACCATTTTCAGTTTTAATAGAGGTATTTTGTGATATCTAGTTCTATAAATTTGTAACTCTATCTCTCGTGATCTAATGTCCAGACAGATATAACTAGTCCAATCTTTAATCATCGAATTTTGTAAAAACTACACAGTAGGATTTGGTTAATTCTTTACAAAATTAACAAGAAAAACACATATAGCAAAAGGGGTTTATTAATTGTTAAGGGAATTTCAAAAAACTAACGATTTTATTTACGCTGACTTTGCTTGTATTCTCTAGGAGATTTACCCATATACTTTTTGAAAATTCTAGAAAAATATAACGGATCTTCAAAACCCATTTTAAAACTTACTTCTTTAATACTTAAATCGGTGTAGTTTAAATACTCGCAGGCTTTTTGTACTTTTTTCAAATTAAAAAAAACCATGACGGGATAGCCAGTTTTAATTTTGAATTTTGTGTGCAAATAAGATTTAGAATAGTTGAATTTCGTTGCAATCTCATCTAATGTAAAATTAATCTCTAAATTGTTCAATAAGTAGTCTTTAATTAAATCGACTAATGTGTCGCTATGAAGCGAGTCGGATTTCGATTCATGATCATGGTAAATAAAGGAGCTTATGAAGTTCAGACTTAACAGATTGGCATATTCGATTTGATTTACTAAGCTGTTGTTATTAAATAGATTAAATATTTTTTCAAATAATTTGAGTTTATTATCGGAAAAAGATACATTTTTATAATTACTAATATGGGTTGAAAGATATCTATTATATAGTTCTTCCGCGAGTGTGCCATCAAAGTGAAACCAATAGATACTCCAAGGTTTTGCTTCATCGGCTTTATACTCATGCCTTGTGTTTTTCGGAATAATAAAAAATTGGTTGGGCGCCATAAGAGTTTTCATATTATTTATATGTATTTCACCTTTGCCTATGGTGCAAAAAACGGGCATAGTGGTTCTTCCTCATATTTGGGGAAATCTTCCAACATTGATTCTCGACTTATCTTGTTGATAATCAGTTAAATAAAGACTTATTTTCTTGTTTTACAAGACTATATTTATTATCTTTAAGTAGTTATCAGACAACTACTTATGACCATAAAACAACTGATTGGCATGCCTGTGCTAATTGTAAATAATATTGATTGTTCTTGCTCCATTGTTAAAATTTACGCATCAATAAAAGCTAAGCGATCAAAGTGTCCGAAATGTGAAAAATATAGCAATAAAGTTCACGATCATTATACCCGAACACTATCAGATCTTCCGGTATTTCAAAACAAAACCACTATTATCCTAAAGACTCGCAAATTTAAGTGCCAAAACCCACAATGTAACCGAAAAGTATTCTCAGAACAAACACCTTATATTTTGAGGTATTCAAGAAGAACAAAAAGGGTATCAAAGATACTGGATTCTTTGTCAATTGAATTAACAGGAAAACTGGGCAGTATACTGTCCAAACAACTACTGATTTCGGTTAGCAACCCAACCATTACACGAATGATCCACAGGCAACAGCTACCTCCAATAATACAACCAAAGGTGCTTGGCGTTGATGATTTTGCATACCGAAAAGGGATAAGTTATGGAACCATTCTCATTGATATGGAGACTTCAAGGCCTATTGATATTTTACCATCGAGGGAAGGCAAAGATCTAAAAAAGTGGCTATCAAAATATCCTGATGTTAAAATTGTTACCAGGGACAGGGCCAGTTCGTATGCTTCTGCTATCAATGAAGTTTGTCCAAGTGCGGAACAGGTCGCGGACCGATTTCATTTATTAATGAACCTGTCCGATGCCTTGAACGAGTATTTCAAAAGTATGAACCCAAAAATTAAAAAGCTTATCATAGATAAAAGCGATGAGCTCTTAAATATGCGCGATGCAGAGAATGCAGGCAGTGAGAAGGAAAAAAGGTCGGAACCATTATCAAAAGTCCAGGAAATAGTTGAAATAAAAGTGGACCAGAGACAGGATACCTTCAATAAGATTAAGGAATTACAGACTAAGGGCGTATCCAATCGAAAGATTGCAAGGGATTTGGGCAAAAGCCGCAATACAGTCCGTTCATATCTCTCACTAGAATCATTACCTCCTAGAATAAGCTCTAAATCAACCAATATTGAGTTATTTGCCCATCACATTATTGCTCGATTAAATGACCAAGGATATTTAATGAAAGCTATAATAGACGAAATCTATAAATTAGGGTACAACGGAAGCAAAACGCAGGCTTACCACAATATAAATATCATAAAGGAAAAATTTGAAATAGTCACGCCGGATTTCGCACAAATTCAAAGATCAAGAATTCCTTATATAAAACCCTTAAGCTCAAGGACGCTGGCTAAATATATTGGCTCTTGTTTAACTGATATCAAGAATTCTGATGAGAGAAAGTATCTACAAACACTATTAGATAATATCCCAGAACTACAGGTCATTCGAAAACTGGTACAGATTTTCCAAACGATGTTAAAAAGAGGATGTGGCAATATAAACGGATGGATTGAATTTATAAAACGCTCAAAATACAAGATGCCAGGATTGATATCATTTGCCAAGGGTTTATCAAGGGATATTAAAGCCGTTAAAAACGGAATTAACATGCCCTGGAGCAATGGTGCTGTGGAGGGCCATGTAAACAGGATAAAGAGTATAAAAAGACAAATGTATGGCAGGGCTAGCTTTGATCTATTGCGTAAGAAGGTGATATTATCTCAAACCGGTTGATGTTTCCCCAAATATGAGGAAGAACCATTAAAGTGAGCATAGTGCAGCGGGTGAAAGTGAACCACTAAAAATCGGTTCTATTTGTACTTGCTATTCCCCTTAGTTTTAGGAACACGCTTTATTTAGGGATTATTTATGATATAAAACAGTACAAATCGGAAACTAAATATTAGGGAAAAACCTTTGCCATTGTTAATTATGGTCTAATTAGTTTTTAATATTAGATTCAAATTAAAAAGAGATGATCACCTTTTGTAAGTGTTTTTTTAAAAAAATTAATATGATTTTAAAAAATCAATAATCTGTCCGCTTAATAATCTTTCACAAGTAATGATTAAATTTTCATTTCCATCATAATTTATTGTAAGAACACTTTCTCGATTTGGCATTAAATTTTTAAGAGATGTTGTGGATTTATTGCCATTTATTGAAAGATAGGCATTGTAATAAATAGGAGCGATCCCTATATTTTTTACAGTTATATGAGATTTACCGTTGGATTTTTTAAATTTTGTGATTTCAAATTTATACCCTGTATTTAAACTTGCCTCTTTGATGCGTTGAGCCGATTGATATTTATATTGATCGTTTCCAATCATATAAGTTACATGAAAGCGATTTGCAAAGGACTCAAACGATTCTCCATGTGAACCGTTAGATGATAACACATTTTGCTGGTCGTAAGTTGTGTAATAATTAAACTCGCCACCCATTGGAGCGGTTTTGTAGCGTTCAGAGCCAAAAAACTTAAAACGTGGTTCATTAACTTTAGCATGTTCTTTACTCATAAATGAATCATCAAATAGCCCAAATGACAGATTTAGCAATGATAGACTTGCTCTCATAGGTGTTACATTCGTGTCTTCTGCATCTATGGAAATGGACCAGCGTAAATTTTTGAACAGACGATCCATTTTCTTTAAAAATGTGGTTTGAAATTCTTTTGAAGGAAATGTTTTTCCTAATAAAAAAGGGCCATCATAAATATGATATTCTCCCCACAAACCAAATCCTGTTTGAAGAAATGCCAATCTATTGTCATTGTCATATCGTTCCGCAAATTTTTTATAGAATTCCAAAGTAAAGTCTTTTAATTCTTGGTTTGACCAATCTGGAAACCAAGTTTGTTTATTTTCACTTAGTGCTTTAGTTTCATTATAACCTGGTAAATCTTTAATGTATTTTGGAACAGATGTTTTTTTGCCAACATAGGTAAACCTAAAACGAAGTATAGCTTGATGGTTTCTTGATGCGATACTTTTTAATTTATTTTCAACCGCAGTCCAATCATAAACACCTTTTTCAGAAACGATATCTTCATAAAGCATATAGGAGTATTCCAAAGAATGCGCACCAGAATTAACATTTTCATTTCCGTCCCAAACCACAATCCCCGTCATGGGTTGCACTTTTGTAAAACTAGAAACGCCTCCTTTATTCAATATGAGGTTTTCTTTTGAAGGATTTTCATGGGCGAGTTTCTTATCACTTTTGCCTGCACATCCAATAAGAAAGTAACCAAACACAAAAATGATAGTGAATACTTTTTTCATAATGTTCTTATTTTTTTTGAAAAATAGGAATATCAAATATGCTTACGGCTATCTCAGCAATTTTCCCTCCTTTGTAAAATTTTCCTTTGTATTCCCATGTTCCTTTTGGAAGCGTTACTGATTTTTTGGTTTGCCCTTTTTCGACTATCGGAGCAACTAAAATATTAGAACCGAGCATAAATTGATCTTTTATATTGTAATAACCACTATTTGGAAATTCATATTCCATAGATCGTACCACGGGTTCTCCCGTTTTTGCAGCTTTTTCAACTAGCTCCATAATAATTGGAACATATTTTTGTCTAATAGCTATGGCTTTTTTTACTGCCTTTAAATTTTCTTCGTTTAAAACGCGCCAAGGTGCAACAGAAAACTGCATCATTGGCATGAGCGCATGGACTTGTGCGGAACGTACAATCAATTCTTGATCGATGGATTTTAAATCAATAAAAGAGCCATATTCCCCGCCTCCAATCATGTCCGGACAGTTGAATGGATATCCAAGAAGGCCTTGCAAGGTAATTTGCGGAATCAATTTTGTCATATCCTCCCAATTATGACCCTTATCGTGCAGACGCTGGGCGAGGGGCTGACCGCCCATTTTCCAAGTAGCTCTATATTCATTAAGTGGATATTTAAGTCCGAATTGCTGAAATGAATATGTGTGGTCATTTGGTGTTGCCGTTGCATCAAATGATGTCATTGGTGTATTATAAAAATAGCTATCGCCAGCATCTAGTTTATAGCCATCAATACCATATTTCTCCTGTAAACCTTTCAATTGATCATCAAACCAATTTACTGCTTCTGGGTTTGTAAAATCTAGAACTGCACTAGCACCATTCCACCATCTTACAATCAATGGGAAATCGCCTTCTTTCGTTTTAATAAAACAACCTTTTTTCTCTAAAGCGCGATAAACATCACTATCAGGACTCACAAACGGACATACCCATAACATGACTTTAAACCCTAACCCGTGAAGTTCATCAATCATTTGTTTTGGATTTGGAAATCGTCCATCATGAAAATTCCACTTACCATAATCTTCTTGCCAGTTATCATCTATCATAATAACTCCGGGAGAAAATCCATTTTCAACTATGGCATTTGCATATTTTAAAATATCTTTTTGGTTTTGGTTGTAAACTAATTCAATCCACGTATTATATTGAGGTTTTTCAAAAAGTAATTTATCAGGATATTTGCCAGAAGCAGGAAAATATTGATGAGACGCATAATTAAAAGCATCTTTTAGACTTGAACCTGAAGCTGATAATTTAATGTCTGCACCTCGTGAAGTAACTAGAATTTTATCGTCTTTTATTGTATAAGAAATAGGATCTTCAGACCAAATGACTCTTCCTTTATCTGAAATTAGTAAAGGTTGTGCTTGATTTCCTTTGTTATTTCCATATAAATCGACACTATAACCATCATCAAAAGGCATGATATGACCATCCCAAACGGCACCTCCCCACCAATGTTCATTAGGTATTATTTTCACTTCCAAGCTATCCGTTTGTTGTGAAAAAACCTGTGTTGTAAGTAATATTAAGAAACCGTAAAATATATGTTTTTGAATTATTTTTGTTATTGTAGCCATCATAATCTGTTAACTTTTTACTATTTAAAATCCTTCACTAGATTTTTATATAAGTTTGGTTTTTATTCATATACCATAATAAAAGGTATAGAATACCAAAACCGCCAACGGTCGCAAAAGCATTATAGTAGTTGCCCAAATACTGTTCGAAGCCAAATAGGATGAACTTTGCTATTTCCGGAAAATTTATAACATGAGAAAGCACATAAGCCGTTATGGCATTGATGCCAATAACCTTTAGGAAAAATCCCCATTTTGTAAAGCCCTTAACATCTATAATCCAATAAAACACTGCCAATAGCGCAAAACACAGTCCTGATGATAAAAGAACAAACGTGCTATTCCAAATTTTCTTTACGCTTGGGTGGAATGTGTTTAGAATTAAACCAACTATTATAAATCCAATGCCGACTAATAGAATGTTTCGTGCTGTTTTTTCTCTTGGTAATTTTGAACGAAGCATTTCGCCAGCAAACAAACCAGAAAGAGTTGTTGCAATAAAGCCTAACCCAGATAATAACCAAGTGTATTGATACCCATCATCAAAACGGCCAAAAACATAGTGGTCTATATATAACGCTATATTTTTATCGGGTAATAATTCACTGTTTCCAATTCCGGGAACGTTTGCAAATTCCAGTAACAATCCATAAACAAGAAGGCATGCCGCAAAAAGTATATATCTTGCTTTTTTGCTTAAATGGATGTACGCCACACATGAAAATAAATACCCAACGGCAATAGCCTGAAGTGTATTGCTGAAAATTTTAAATTGATTGATATCCAAAGCGAGTAAATTTCCTTGGACTATCCAACCTAAAATAAACAAAATAATAAACCGCTTAAAAATGTGTGGGTAAAGTTTTGTTTTAACATCAATTTCTTTAACTCGCCGTTCCATTGAAAACGGTATCACAACACCCACTAAAAAGAGGAAAAGTGGCATTATAATGTCGTAAAAGTGAAACCCAAACCATTCCGGATGCTCGAATTGTGTAGCAAAAAAATTTGACATTTCTGTTTGTGACGCTTCGTTTAAATAAGCAAAAAAGCGGTCGGCAAAAATAATCATGAGCATGTCAAACCCTCTTAAAACATCAATAGATAATAGTCTGGTATTTTTGGTTGAATTACTCATAATTTATGATTTTTAAATTTTAATTATTATCAAATTTTTAACTTTGCCCCATGGTTAATTGTTTCTATAGCATTTGGACGCAGTAGTATTTTAAATCAAGATTTAAAAGAAATTATGTTTACCAGTAACTATTAACTCCTTTTATTTTCTATGATTTACAGATAAATAGATTTAATATCTTTTCACAATAGAAGTAACTAGCAATAAGCAAAGGTGTTATGGCTAGTTATTAGTAAAGTGCTTCTTAGTATTATAAAATTATTTTTTTAGTCAATACACCTAATTCAGTTTCTAAACTGATTATATAAATTCCTGAATTTAAGTTTGGTAAAGCTATGTCTTGTACGCCATTTAAAATAAAAGCAACATTTAATACTTGTTTACCAAACATGTCAAATAATTTGATATTTGATTTGCCTTGAGTTAAACCATTAATTTTTAAAGTTGAATTATTAGTCTTAAAAATATTAATACTCCTTAAGGATAAATTATTTACAATTGATAGTGTTCCAGTTGTGTAGGTTACTAGCGGCAAGATTTGTACGTTACTAATTGTTTGTGAGTAACTACTTTTAAAGGTACTAGCAGTTGCGGTAAGTCCTAAAATAGACTTACTCAAAACAAACACACGCGATTGTCCTCCAATATCCGTAACAGAAGTAATAGCAGATGTTGGATGTGGTGTCCAACTCCAAGTAGCTTGATTAGCACCAGAAAAAGCGTAAGAAATACCGTTTTGTAATAAAATATTTGCACCTATGCCATTTGTTGTAAGACCAGTAGAAGTACTATTATCTGTGTCAATAAAAAAATCATAATCTGATGTGATACCAGGGCCTAATAATGTCATTGTTAAAGTAGTTGCATCTTCACCTGTAACTGTTAATGATGTTAAGTTTGGTGGTGGTGTTCCATTAACCGTTGTGTAACTTTCCACACCTATTGCTGGGTATCGTTCACCAATTACAGGAACAAAATCAGCAAGATTAGTAAAATATACGTTAATTTGAGATCCGCTATTTGTAAGAGGTAAATAACTCCTTTTAATTTTGAATTGAACTGAAACACCAGGGTTATCGGTTACCACAATATTACCAGCATGCCATTCCCATGCCCACGCACCAGAAACCCATCTGTTAGTTCCAGTATTTTCAACTCTAAAATCTGCACCTCCATTATTGGGATCGCCAGTTAATGGGTCATTATCCAAATCAATAAAAAGGTGGTGTGAAGCGGCGTTTACAGTATTTCCATTTACTGTAATAGTTAAATCTGTTGCATCATCAGCAAATGTAAATGAGTTTATAGTAAGAACCGTAGAAGATTTAGAAATTAGATTCTCGTCATTAAATGCTGAAGTGAATTGGTACATTCCACTAAAAAGTAGAAAGAAAGAGAGTATTTTTATTTTCATTTTTTAAGTAATTAATAGTGTAAAATATTTTATAATATTGAAATAAAGTTTGACTCAGCTATTTAAATTAAAAAGCTGAATCAAACAATAAGTATATAAATTTATTCACAAAGCCCTGAAGATTCTACTGGAAGTGTATAAGTTACAAAAGCACTGGTTGCTCCTGCTTTTGGTAAATCCCCAACATCGGCCCAACCTCCTGTTAGTTCAACAATAGAAAGACTTAAAGTGCTTCCTAAAGAACCGAATTGGCTCTTTTTTACACTAAACTCCATGGCATTGGTAGTTGCATTCAAACTTTTTACACTCGAAAATTTAAAATTTGCAATAGAACCTGATAAAGCAGCCCAACCCCAGCTGTTATTGGCACCAGTATGTTGATACAAAGTAGCCCATGAATCGTTTATAGGTGGCCCTTCAAAGAAATAATCTGCTCCAGAACCTGCTGGCCATTGCCATGCAACATATCCAGAATTAGGATTGCTATCGGCGTTAATATACATTTGGACTAATTCCATTTTCATGGATGCGTTTCCTTCTAAGTAAAAATTGATATTATCGCCCACACCCCACATTTTTATCTTTTGAATAGATGCTGCTCCAGAAGCACTTTGGTCAAGTAAAACATCTATATCATCCCAGTCACTAAAATTACCATCAATTTTTATATTTACATTTTTAACCTCGGGTGCCATGATTTTTTTTGTAATGTATACTTCATGACCAGAATCATCCATGGCAGTTAAGGTAACCGCAATTTCTCCTCCCACTTTTGTATATCTGTAAGTTGGATTCTCTTTATCGCAGTAAAAGCTTAAATTTCCCAAATCCCATCTATAAGTGGTGGCACCTTTAGAAAGATTAGTAAACTTGAATAGATTTTCATCTTGGGTAAATGAAAAATCTGCCACAATACCTCCTGGGTTATCTGATTCTTTATCGTCTGTACCGCAACCTATAAATAGTGAAGTAGCAATTATAAAATAGAAAAATTTTATTTTTTTCATGATTAATTTATTTAATGGTTAAAGTTTAGTTTTAATTAATAGTTAAAGTATGAAGTAAACTATTCATGCCTTTGTTGCTATCCCATGTGTCCTTATTTGCTAATTGAATTGAGAATTCTGGTCTATCTGACAATGCGGTATAACTGTCTTCTATTTTCAAATACAATTTGTACTTTCCTGCGGGAATGCCAGATAGACTAACCGATTCTTTTAACTCGTAATTGGTATTTGGCACCACTTTTCTTATATCAAAATTTAAAGCTTTTTTATACAACGTTTCATCGCTTACCGATTTGAATACTAGAAAAGTGTTTTTCTTGTTATAAACAGGCGCAAATCCTGCATTATTTACAATAGTATTTAATTCAAAACTACTATTAGATTTGGTTTCCTTTTTTAAACTTGCAGACTTTAATAATATTCTATATCCAAGTTCTTTTTGGAAATCTGTAAAACAGTTATTATTTCTCCAAACATTAATTACAGGTCCGTAATAATCAAGATTTAAATACGTCCATTTTAATAAACCCATTTCTAAATCGGCAGTAATACAGCTCGCTGTAGGTATTCCGCTTGGTGGACAAGTTTCTCCGCCTGTTGGCACAAAAAGTGCTTCTTTACTTATATAATTTTTATCAGCAGTTACATTTTGATAAGTACCGTAATCATCCGCACTTGCTAAAAAACAATCATTATGAAATCCTACACGTGCCATATCAGTTATACCATAACCAATAGTTGCATCCATAGGTGTTGTGGAATTGAAATATTCTTGTTTATAGGCTGGTGTTCTTAATTGTATTTTAATTTCTTTTGGAAAAATTTCTAACAGTTTTTTAATAACAGCCTTTTTATTTTCAGGGGTTGTTAAATTGTTAGTTGTATAGTACCATTCACCCCATGCACCAATAAAGCCTGCTTGAAGAAATGCAATAACATCAGCATTTTCGGTAACAATAGGTTTTAGTTGATCTAAATGCCTTTCAATAATGCTTAAAGGTGCATCAGTTGCATTTTGGTCGCTGTTGTATGCAAAACGTAATACACATTTTACACCAGCAGTTCTTAAGAGCTCAAAATCAGTTTTTATTAAATCAAGTTGGGTTACACTAAGATCCGTATTTTTAAAATTATCCATATAATAAATACGATTGATAATTGTTACGTTTTCAGTTTTTAAACTATTTAGTGTTACCAAACTAAGTGGAGTTCCTTCTGATCGCACTTCCCAATGATGCATAAATCCACGCTCCGGATTTGAAATCACATTATTGGAAGATTGGTAAGTGATTTCGCTTAGATCCTTATCTTTTGGATTTTCTGGTGAGTCATTAGAGTCGCTACCACAACTTATTATAATTCCTAGTAGCAATAATGCCATAAATTTATATTTCATAATATCATTTTTTATGATTAATAGGTGTCTTTAATCCAATTATAGGGTTTTGTTTTTACCCAATTACCTCTGGTAAAATCAGGAAAATCTTGAGGTTCTCCATTATTTTCTATGGAAGCTTCGGACAACGGTGTAATAGCACTCCAAGCCGCAGCATCATAAGCATCCATTGGTGGTGCTATATTTTGTTTTGCAGCTTCTACAAACGCATTAATTACGAAAAAATCCATACCGCCATGTCCAGCTCCATTAGCATGCTCGCCATATTTCTGCCATAATGGATGGTCATATTTTTTAAGCCATTCATCTGCTGCATCCCATTCATGTGGAGTAGTTTTTCCATCAATATGGATTCTATTTCCATCATCTTCCCATAAACCATTAGCACCTTGAACTCTAAAACCTAATGAGTAAGGTCTTGGTGAGTTTGTATCATGGGTAACAATAATAGTTTCTCCATTCGAAGTTTCAATGGTTGATGTAACAATATCTCCCAACTTAAATTTCACTTTAGCATTGGGATGATTTTCGCCACCAACTTTAACAATGTATTTATGAAGACCAACAGATTTTGTAGCATGAGATGTTAAGGACATGAACCTATTTCCTCTATTGATATCGCACATGGCGGCAATTGGCCCAATACCATGTGTAGGATAAACATCTGCATTTCTTAAAACGGAATGTTGTGTTCTCCATGCAGCTTCAGAGATTCCTTTTTCGCCAAATTCTGCACCAATATTAAAAGGTGATTTTCCATCATTAAACTTTATATTCCGTAAATCATGTTGATAGCCACATCTAAAATGAAGCAATTCTCCGAATATATTTTGCCTTACCATGTTTAAAACCGCCATAACATCTCTACGATAGTTAACATTTTCAAGAATCATTAAATGCGTTCCAGTCTCTTCATGTACATTTACTAAGTCCCAACATTCTTCAAGTGTGTTGGCTGCAGAAACTTCCAAACCTGTATATTTCCCTGCTTTCATGGTATCTTTAGCCATACGTGTATGCCACAGCCATGGTGTAGAAATTATAACAGCATCAACGTTAACTAAAGCTAAAAGATTTTTATAATCATGCTCGTCTTTACCAAAAACCAATGGCTTTTTAAAACCTTTACTGGTAATTTTATCTTCAGCTAGTTTTGTTCGGGAAGCATCAATATCACAAATTGCCGTAATAATGATGTCATCTCTTAATAATAGATTTTCCAAATGGTTTGTACCTCGTAAACCAACACCTATCATTCCAATTCTTAATTTTTCTACATTTGAATTAACACCAAATGTAAGATTTGGCATAAATACTATACCTGTGCCTGCAATTGCGGCTTTTTTTATAAAATCTCTTCTTGAATCCATATATTAAAGTTGTTTTAAATGTTTATGCTTATTTTTTATTAAAGGGCTGAATTGAAAATTTCAGAACACTATCAAAGCAGCCCTTCTTTTTAAACTAAACTAAACAAACTAATTATATCCAGGATTTTGTTTGAAAGATCCTTTACCTTCACTTATTCTTTCAAGAGAAAAAGGGTATAACACTTTATACGGCGCGGTTTGACTTGAGATGCCATTTAAATCAGAATTATGCTTACTGTATTGGCCATGTCTGATTAAATCTGAACGATATTGACCGTTTTCACACCAATACTCGTGAGATCTTTCCAATAGAATCAAGGTGTTAAAAGAGTCTATGTCAGAATAATTCGCTAAAAGAACTGGAGCTATTTTTGCGCGTTCTCTAATTTCATTTACCAAATCTATAGCCTCTTGGTTAGGCGCATTGTTCTTATTAGCAATAGCTTCCGCTTTTGATAAAATAACGTCTGCATACCTGTATAAAATAATATCAACCGTTGTTAATGCCGTATTTCTTGCAGAGTCTTCATCTATTTTTAAAGGAATAGGACCCAATTGCATTACAGTACCCGGATTCGCTCTATTATAAGTAATACCATCTGTACCAACATACTCTGCAATTAAATTTGTTTTTCTAACATCAGAAGCTTCAAATGAATCATAAAATTTCCACGAACTTTGAATTGTTGCCCAACCACCTCTTACAGGATAGTTTGATGGCAAAACCATCATTTGCCATTGATTCTCACTTGTACCAGCATAATCTGCAGGAACCGCAAACATAATCTCTTTATTATCCGATTGTGTTTCCTTACTGAACATTTTTACATAATCAGGTGTTAACTCATAGTAATTCATAGCGATAATTGCATTTGCTTGCGTTTCAACATCTGCCCATCTTTTTTCATGAAGATAAAGTCTAATTAAAAGCATTCTAGCAAAACCTTGACTGAATCTACCATAAGCAGCATCTGCTGGGGTAGGTAAATCTTTAGCTGCATCTAATAAGTCATTTTCAATAAAACTTACCATTTCATCATAACCCATTCTTGCTAGTGGTGTTTCGATTAGAGGGTTTTTCAATACATCTAAAGGAGCAACAACTATGGGACCGTACATATCAAAAAGTTCATAGCTTAAAAAAGCCCGGGCGCACTTAAGTTCTGCAATCCCTTGTTTTTTTAAATTTTCATTAACACTTGAATTTTCAAGTCTATCAATACTTAAAGTATTTGAACTTATTCTATTATAAAAATTATCGTAATAACGTGTGACAGATTCATTTATTGGACTATAGCTGTGCAATGTTGCTAACTGTTGCACACCAAAAAGTCCTTGAAGAATTTCGGTAGATGCATCATTTATAAACATGATACCGGTTTCAGAGGTTGTATGAATACCATTCCACCAAGAACCTCTTAAAGGATAATATGCTGATACCACCAAAGCTTCAACATCTGCTTCTGAGGAAGGAAAGATAGCGGGGTTAATTTCATCAAAATTAACCGATTCTAGTTCTGGATTGCATCCAAATGCTAAGGTTATTAATAACCCGTGTATTAATAGTTTTAAATTTTTCATAATCAATATTTTTTAAAATTTTAAATCTAAACCAATTGTATAGGTTTTAACATTAGGATATGCTCCAACCAAATTTGAAGGATCACGATCTGTTCCTTCCAATCGGCTATCATACCCCGTAGTCTCGGGATCGACACCCTTAAATGGTGTGATAAGAAATAAATTTTGAGCATCTATTCTTATACTCGCACTATTAATTAGTTTCCCCATCCATTTAGAAGGTATATTATATGCCAACGATAAGTTTTGAAGTCTTATAAACCATGCGTCTTGTAAAAAGAAATCGCCTGCACTGTATTGTGTATAGCCATAATGGGAAGCTGGTCTGGTGTTTGTTGGGTTATTCGGCGTCCATCTATCATAGATACTTCTTAATGCGTTACGTCCATTTTGCCAAACGCCATCTGAAGAAACACCCAAAGCAAGATCTGTTTGATCTACGATTTCTCTACCAAACATACCATTAAAATGAAACCTGAGTTCAAAGTTTTTATAGCTAATAGTGTTACTAAAACCTGCAATAAAATCTGGATCGGATGAACCTAATAATACAATATCAGCCTCATCTATTTTTCCGTCTGGTTCTCCAGTTGCTATAAATCTTCCATTATCATCAACTAATGGGTTTCCAGAGCCATCTCTAGAAAATCCATTCACATCCTTAACCTTTATTTGACCAGGGAACAGTTCTGGTTGAGCAGGCACTACTTCGTCTATTTGCATAACACCATCAGATAAATAAGAATACCTAGAACGTATAGGATCATCAAAACTCTGATAAATTGCTGGTTTCCAATCTGCAGCTCTTTCTTTCCACTTGTCTTTAAATTTAGAAAAAGTTAATGTGCTTTTCCATTTAAAATTCTCGGTACTTACGTTAACAGTATTTAAGGTAACTTCAACACCTCTACTTTGTGTGCTTCCAATGTTTGCCCAAACAGTATTTATTTCATTATAAGAATTGATTGGTTTCACTTGTAGCAAATCTGAAATTTCTTTTTTGTAAACTTCGACAGATCCAGATAGTATGCCTCTGAAGAATTCAAAATCAAGACCAATATTAATTTCTTTAGTGGTTTCCCATTTTAAGTCTGGATTTTCTAATCTAGATGGAAATACACCAATTAAGATAGATTCATCAGGATTCAAATAGGCTGGTTGTGCATAATAAGCAGCAAAAGCATTGGAACCAATATCGGCATTTCCAGTTTCACCATAGCCCACTCTAAGTTTCAATTGTGAAATATTATCATTCATGTTTTTCATAAAAGGCTCACCGGCTATATCCCAACCAATAGCTGCGGAAGGAAAAATGGCAAACCTATTGTTTTTAGAAAAAACACTAGAACCGTCCCTACGAATGGTTGACGTAAAAATATATCTATCTTTAAAAACATAATTTAATCTACCAAAATAAGAGACTAAATTGTTCTCATATTTTGTTGATGCCAATATTTTGGTACCCGCACCTGCATTAATATTATTCCATAAAAAGGCATCTGTAATAAAATCGCTATTACCAGATGATGCGCTTTCGGATTGATATTTTTGTCTAGAATAACCAACTAAAAAATTCAAATTATGGTCGTTATCAATAATTTTAGAATAATTTAAAGTAAAATCAAATAGTTCATCATTCTTTTTTTGATTGGCAATGGTTGCTCTACCATTTTCTAAAGCACCCCATAAAGTGGTTCTTGGCAAATAGGTGTTTCTACTTGTATAACCCTGATCGATACCAGCTTGTAACCTAGCTACCAAACCTGGCAGCGGTTTAACTTCCATAAAAAAGTTAGTTAATGTTCTATCAATAACACCTTGATCGGTTATGGTAAGTAAAGAATACGGATTAGGCTCCTGCGCATTATCTGGATTAATTGGGTAATTACCAAATTCATCTTTAGCCTGTATATGTGGCCCATATTGTATTGCTGATCTGATAATTCCAGAATTTTCATATTGATCTCCACCTAATTGGCTGTTTTCATTATTAATTCTACTCATGGTAAAATTCATACCCACGTTTAAAAAGTCGGTTAATTTTTGATCTAAATTAAACCGCAGTGAAGCTCTATCAAAAGCTGAGTTTTTTAATACGCCATCTTGCTTATATAAGTTACCCGATAAATAGTATTTGGTTGATTCTGTTCCGCCTCTTAATGAAATGTTATGTTGTTGTGTACTACCATCTCTTGTTACAAGATCTAACCAATTAGTGCCTTTTCCTGCATTATTTATTTGATCATCAGAATAAAATCTTGAAAAAGCGACACCATTAGTAGGGTTTGCAATAGCTTCTTCTAAAGTTCTGCTACTTACATTTCCACTTGAATAAGGAGTTACTCTATTTTGAAATTTCCAGTTTTCAAATGCAGCATCGTTTCTTAACTGCATCCATTCAGGCAAACTTAATATATCGAAACTATCGTTATAGGCTTGGTATGAATAAGATGCAGAATAATCAACTTGTACTTTACCTGAAACTCCTTTTTTGGTTGTTATCAAAATAACGCCGTTTGCAGCTCTAGCACCGTAAATGGATGTTGCACTTGCATCTTTTAAAACGGAAATGGATTCAATATCATTCGGGTTGAAAGAATTTAAAATACTTTGTGTTCCACCACTATACCTATTTCCTGTTGCTGGTTGTTGGAATTCGGTAACTGGAAACCCATCCACAACTATTAAAGGATCATTAGAAGCGTTTATTGAGCCCGCTCCTCTAATTTGAATATCTAAACCACCGCCCGGTTGAGCACTATTTTGAGTGATTTGTAAACCCGAAACTTTACCTCTAAGCACATCGCCAACGGAAGGCGAAGAGGATAAAACCAATTCTTCCGACTTAACTGTTGAAATAGCTCCGGCAATATCTTTCTTTCTTTGGGTGCCATATCCAACAATTACAACTTCTTCCAAAGTTGCATTATCAGTTTGTAAAACTACATCAACGGTTGCCTGATTATTAACCACAACTTCTTGGGTAACAAAACCTAAATATGAAAATACTAAAACTGTTTTTACAGATCCGTTTGGTAAGTTTATAGAATAAATCCCATCAAAATCCGTAACAGCACCTTTGGAAGTTCCTTTTACCAAAACCGTTGCGCCTGGAAGTGGCATACCAGTTTCATCTGTAACCCTCCCTTTAACAACTACTTGTACAGGTAACATAATTTTGGATTCAGCCTTGGATTGTTCTTCTTTAATAGGAGAAATTATAATAACATTTTCATCATCTTGTTGAACTTCGTAAGCAGTACCAACTAACTGCTTTACAGCAGTTATAATTTCAACATTGTTGAAATTTGCTTTTACTATTTTAGTTACATCTAGTTCTACATCGCTATAAAAGAAATTCACATTAGTTTTTGCTTTAATGGTTTTTAAAGCATGTCCTAGTGTGACTTCTCCTAGTTTTAATGATACTTTTTGAGAAAAGGCAAAAGTTGAAGTACTTAAAAAAAGTACACAAAATGCTATTAAACTTTTTTTCATTATCCAAAGTATTTGATCTTTTAATAGTCTGACATGACCATGGTTTATGGTCGACAAAGTTTTTTTCATATTTTTACATTTTAGTTTAGTTAATTACTCATGAAACAAGGATTGACGGCTAAAATTTTGGGGGAATGTTGGCGCATTTCCCCTTTTTTTTATTCCTTTCTTGAAATTTTAATTAGGTTTTCTTCATTTTCTGTTTTTTGAATTATTTCATATTTAATATTTGATGATTTACTGATTCTGTCTAACAACCGTTTGGCTGAAATTTCTTTAGAAGCTAACCCCGTAAATGTTATTCTACTAAGTTGAACATCTGAAAACTCGGTTTTGAAATTGTACCATCTACCAACTTTTCGCAAAATGTTATCTAAACTTTCATTTTCAAAGTAAAAAGTACCTTGTTTCCAAGCAGAATAAACCAGAGGGTCAACCTCTTTAACCTCTGTTAAGGTTAATGATTTTTTCTCTACTAAAGCTTGTTCGCCTGGTTTCAAAAAAACTTCATTTTTGTTTTCTTGGATAAGTTTTATTTTGCCTTCAGCTAAAGTGGCTGCAAAAAAATTGTCATCATTATAAGCTGAAACATTAAAAGAGGTTCCTAAAACTGAAATGTCTCTTGTTTTAGTTCTTACAATGAAATTTTTACTGGCATCTTTCATTACTTCAAAATAAGCTTCACCAACTAATTCAACAATTCTTTTATCGCCCTCAAATGAGGTAGGATATTTTAGGGAAGAAGATGAATTTAACCAAACAATAGTACCGTCGGGCAAAACAAGTTTATAAATGCCTCCTGCTGGAACATATAGTGTATTGGTTCCTATAATTTTTGAGGTGTTTGAATTATTAGTTGGCTTATAAACTAAAGAATTGTCTTTGTTTTTAACAGCAACTAAACTTTGTTGCTTAACAAACTCGTTTTTTTCAAGATTAACTTTAGTTCCATCTTCTAAAACAAGTGTTGCTTTATCGTAACCAGGCTCTAAATCTGTAACCGTCGAAACATTAATTTCAGCAGAAGGTTTTAAAGAGGAATAAAAGAATTTATAATAACCAATAGATAATAATAGTATGGCAACAGCAGCATACTTATACATACTTCTATATTTAAACGTCGTTTTTTTCTTTGTAATTTGCTGTTTCTTTTCTATTCTTTCAATTAACTTTGAGTAGGCTGCTTCTTTATCTAAATTTTTATACAGGTCAATTTTATCTTCGAAATTTTCTTCATTTAAAATCTCAGCGTAAAATTCTCGATTTGTTGGCATGCTTATCCATTCTTCAAATTCTAGAGTTTCATCACTTGAAAGTGTTCCTAAAACTGATTTTATGATCAACTTTGATATATAAAATTCTTTGTTGGTATTTGGTGACATTTGCTTTTTTAATAAGGGTTATTAAATTACTCCCCTGCTATTATATATAAGTCGAAAATTATAAAAAGGGTGGAAAAAAATTTCATTTAGCTCTAATTCGTTATTATAAATAAAAAATAATTCAAAAAAAAGAATAGATTTTAGCTTTGTGTTTAGTGAAATATAGGAGCTAATTTTTTATTTTTTGGTAGATTCTTGAAGTTTAATGATTACCAAAATTTATTTCTGTTCTACAAAAAATCAGGAAGTTTAAAAAACTAACAAATTATTATAATGAAGAAAGCAAAAACATTAAAAACGGATTGTTTTTTAATTGTTTTTTTAATAGTTCAATAGCTCTGGAACGTTGAGATTTTACAGTGTTTATGGAAATATCAAGGTCTGTTGCAATATCCTTATATTTTACGCCTTTTAAGCAGGAAAGCTCAAAAACTTTTCTACATTTTTCTGGAAGTGTTTCTAATGCTTTATATAAAATAATGGCATGAACTTCTTCTTCAATGATGTCTTGCTCAATTGCTATAGCAGAATCATGATGTTTTTTCTTTAAGGAAATTACTTTTTTGCTTTTTTCTAAATATTTGAAAGAAGCATTTCTTATCATGGTATATAAATAAGGCTTGATATCATCAATATGAGCTAATTCCTCACGTTTTTCCCATAGTATAACTAAGCAATCTTCAACAATTTCTTCTGCTGCAAATTTATCTTTCACATATTTAAAGCTATATGAAATAAGCCTAGGATATAAGGCGTTGAATAAATCTTTAAAGGTATCTTTATTTAGCACTAATTTTTCAAATCATAAATATCGTCTAAAGTACAGAATCTTATCTATATCTGTAAAATTTAAAAAAAATTTTATGTTTGGACTTGCAAAAAGGAACTTTATTTCTTTAAAATCCATATAGTGAAATTGGGCAACTTTTGTAATTAAATCAGGATAAATCAATTTTTTTTTAAATCGCTTCGTAACTAAAATCCATATCTTTACAAATTTAAAGACAAATAAAATTTGCCTTTAAATAGTTCTTTTTAACTTTAGTGTACAATTAGGT
>Ga0138256_10000677_pt1 | contig 36716 bp, 28 predicted proteins | sample KNB2016incub_MG_FD_105486 | JGI IMG/M metagenome (GOLD analysis project Ga0138256, IMG submission 105486) | Active sludge microbial communities from wastewater in Klosterneuburg, Austria - KNB2014incub_MG | ecosystem: Engineered > WWTP > Activated sludge > Unclassified | place: Austria... | reverse complement strand
TGCTCGCGGCTGTTGATGGCGCCGATGTCGGTGTTCTTGTCGAGCGGATCGCCCACGACGAGCGAGCGCATGCGGTGCTTGAGCTTGCGGATCACTTCGTCGTACACGCCTTCTTCCACGAAGAGGCGGCTGCCGGCGCAGCACACGTGGCCCTGGTTGAAGTAGATGCCGTTGATGATGCCTTCGACGGCCTGGTCGATGGCGGCATCGGCGAAGATGATGTTGGCCGCTTTGCCGCCGAGTTCGAGGGTGAGCTTCTTACCACTACCCGCAGTAGCGCGCTGGATGAGCTTGCCCACGTTGGTGCTGCCGGTGAAGGCGACCTTGTTGACATCGGGATGGTTGACGACCGCCGCGCCCGTGGCACCCGCACCGGTGACGATGTTGACGACGCCATCGGGGAGTTCGGCTTCCTGCAGAAGTTCGGCGAGCTTGAGCGCGGTGAGCGGTGTGGTCTCGGCGGGTTTCAGCACCACGGTGTTACCGCAGGCGAGGGCGGGCGCGAGTTTCCACGCGGCCATGAGCAACGGGAAGTTCCACGGGATCACCTGCCCCGCGACGCCGAGCGGACTGGTGACTTTCCCCGGGAAGGCGTAGTTGAGCTTGTCGGCCCAACCGGCGTAGTAGAAGAAGTGCGCGGCGGCGAGCGGCACGTCCACGTCGCGGCTTTCGCGGATGGCCTTGCCGCCGTCCATGCTTTCGATGACGGCGAACTCGCGGGCCTTTTCCTGCAGCAAGCGCGCGATGCGGTAGATGTACTTGGCGCGTTCGCTTGCCGGCATCTTTCCCCAATGCCCTTCGTAGGCTTTGCGCGCGGCCTTCACGGCGGCGTCCACATCGGCGTCATTGGCCTCGGCGATGCGCGCGAGCCTTTCCTCGTTGGCCGGGTTGATGGTGTCGAAGTATTTCCCGCTCTTCGGCTTCTGCCACTTGCCGTTGATGAAGAGCTCGTATTGCGAGGAGATCTTGATGTGGTCTTTCGATTCCGGTGCTGGGGCGAGTTGCCAGTCGAGGGGTTTCTTCTTGGTCTTGGTGGCCATGCGACGAAGATAGCCCCGGCCTTGCTGTAACTTGGCGGCACCATGGGACGCCTCATCATCGACATTCACGATCCGAAGAAGGAGAAGGAGGTGGCCGAGATCCTGCTGGGCATCGACGGCGTGGTGGTCGAGCGGGCCATGGCCATCCCGAAGAGATCCGCAAAGGGGAAGAAGGTCGCCCGGAAACTTACTCCTGGGGAGAAACGGTTCGTGAGCGAACTGAGGCAGGCATTGAAGGAGGTCAACGACCACGTCACGGGCAAGAAGAAGCTCCAGTCGGCCCGCGCGTTCCTGCATGAGCTATAGGGTCGGTGTTTCGCCAACCTTCAAGAAGAAGGCGAAGCGGTTGGTGAAGATGTTTCATCCCGCTTAGCGGGAAGTATGCCTCCCTGAAGGGGGAACTACTGGAGCTGATCGGCCTGCTGGAACAGGACCCCGAACAAGGCTCTCCGATCGGCAAGCGATGCTTCAAGGTGCGACTTTCGATCAAGTCCAAAGGTGGCGGAAAGTCCGGTGGTGCGCGGGTGATCACATGCGTGCTGCATGTTGCCAAGGAAGTTCACCTGCTGACGATCTACGACAAATCGGAACAAGGCACGGTCACGGCCAGTGAGCTTGACACGTTATTGAAGGAGGTCCCACGTTGATCATTGACCGAGACCAACATCGTTCAATTGGCCGAACAATGCCCATCCGCCCCAACCCCTTCGCCTCGGTGACCTGGCGCACCACGTCGGGTGCCACCGAAGCGACACCTTCGGACGATGACTTCGTTGCCGGGACGGAGGACGGTTACCTGCTGCGCGTGGAGAAGATGGACCGCAAGAAGTGGTGGTGGCAGGTGTACGGTCCGGATCGCAAGGAGGTCATCGATTCACCGTGGATGATGAACACGATGGAGGACGCGTTCACGATCGCGGAGACGGTGTACGAGGTCCATCGCCGGGCAAGCCGTTGATACCATCGCAACATCTGTCGCGGTCCTTCGGCGATCACATGCTGATGTGAACGGCCCTTCGGACGTGCAGACGAAGGCTCCTCTTGCTCCCGGGCGCTCGCACGAGTTGCCGGTCGATCCTTCTGATCCTGGCCGCTGTTCAGGGTCCATTGGATCCAACGCTCTTCAACTCGTCGTGGTCGTCTGATGACAGGTCCCTCATCCCCCTCTTTCCGACCGGCTGAGCGGTGTAATGGGAAAATAATCCGTTCGGGACCCTGTGAAAAATACGTGGTCGCTTAGGGTGAAAAGACCGGTATTGCGGATCATCCGCTCGCGCCAACTTGCCCCCATGGATCTGACAGGCCATAGCGCACCGCCGAGGTTACCCCGCCAGAACGAGGAACCACCCTCCTCCAAGGGCGGGAAGTGGACCATGGTGCTTTGGTGGATCGGACTCCTCGTCTTCCTGATCGGGCTCTTGGGAATACATACGTACATGAACCCTCAATAAAGGGGTAGCAGGACGTACTTGAGCGATACGACCTCCCCCTGATCCGGGCCCGGAAGCTAGCATTGGCGACCGGGTCCGCTTTTTCAGGGGATCAATCCACGCTGAAGTAATCCGCGCTCTGGTAGTGCCCATCGGCCTCCTTCTGCAACTGCATCAGGATGTCGTTGGCGAGGCTGCTGGCGCCGAAGCGGAACCAGTGGTTGTCCAGCCATTCGGGGCCGAGTTCCTCCTTCACCATCATGAGATAGTGTAGCGCCTGTTTGCTGGTGCGAATGCCACCTGCGGGCTTCATGGCGATCATCTCGCCGGTCTTCAGGTAGTGATCACGGATGGCGTGCAACATCACTAGCGTCACTTCCATCGTTGCAGCTGGATTGATCTTGCCGGTGCTGGTCTTGATGAAATCGGCGCCTGCCGCAATGGCGATATCGCTCGCTAGGCGCACTTTATCGTACGTACCGAGTTCGCCGGTCTCGAGGATCACTTTCAAACGCGCTTCACCGCAGGCCTCCTTGATCGCAGCGATCTCGTCGAACACGAAGTTGTATTCACCGCTGTGGAAATGCCCGCGGCTGATGACCATGTCGATCTCGTCGGCGCCTTGGCTCACGGCGTATTTGGTGTCCGCGATCTTCACGCTCTTCGGTGCTTGTCCGCTTGGGAAGGCGGTTGATACCGACGCGACCTTCACGCCACTATCGCCCAATGCCTTCTTCGCGACTTTCACCATGGTCGGGTAAACACAAATGGCAGCGACGGTCGGTAGACCCGGAAGGCTGTCGTGCAAGTGCATGCCTTTGTAGCAGAGCTGCTTCACTTTGCTGGGTGTGTCGGCGCCCTCCAACGTGGTGAGGTCGATCATGCTCAGGGCCATTTTCATGCCCTGCACCTTTGTTTCCTTCTTGATGCTGCGCGCCTTGATGCGGGCCACCCGCTCCTCGATACCCACTTGATCGATCCTGGGCGAATTACGGCGGTCCGGTAAGCGAGGTGCAGGAGCGGTCTTGGTGGTCATGGTCGGGATGCGGCCAAAGATAGGCGCGGGCTGCGCTGGACGGGGCTTTGATCCACCGACCCCTCCGTTCAAAAGCCTACTTTCGCGCTCCATTCCAAGATCGTGTCGAACGAACGCCATTTGCATCCCGTCCAGGACCGCTTGCTTCAGCGCTCCGATAAGGAAGGCCTGCTCGGGCAACGGGGTTGCGCGATCTGGATGACCGGTTTGAGCGGAAGCGGGAAGAGCACGATCGCGATCGCCTTGGAGCGTGAACTGCATGAGCAGGGTCGATTTTGCGTGGTGCTGGACGGTGACAATGTCCGCACGGGCATCAACAACAACCTCGGTTTCTCCGATGCCGACAGAACCGAGAACATTCGCAGGATCGCTGAGGTGGCGAAGCTCTTTGTTCAACAAGGCTCAGTGGTGATCTGCTGCTTCGTTTCGCCTACGATCGTGATCCGGGAACAAGCGAAAGCGATCATCGGCGGAGTGGACTTCATCGAGGTTTTCATTGACACTCCGTTGGAGGTTTGTGAAGCGCGCGATGTGAAGGGGCTCTACGCGAAGGCGCGTGCTGGCGAGGTGAAGGACTTCACGGGGATCAGCGCACCTTTCGAAGTGCCACCATCACCGGCCATTCGCATCGTTACAGCTGATCGGAGCGAAGAAGCCAGCACCGCCGAACTCTTGAACTTCATCCTGCCGCGCATATCGCGTAGTTGATCAAATGCATTCACCACAGAGGCACAGAGGACACAGAGGAATGCACTGCTCCCATTCAGCAGCTCGATCGACTTTCTCCGTGCCCTCTGTGCCTCTGTGGTGAAAAAGAACCGACCCATGCATTCGTACAGACTCACACACCTCAAGGAACTCGAAAGCGAGAGCATGCACATCCTGCGGGAAGTGGCTGCGCAGTTCGAGAACCCCGCGCTGCTCTTCAGCGGCGGCAAGGACAGCATCGTGTGCTTCCACCTCGCACGCAAGTCCTTCTTTCCGAGCAAGGTCCCGTTCCCTCTGGTCCATGTGGACACCGGCCACAATTTCCACGAGACCATCAAGTTCCGCGATGAGCTGGTGGTCGAGCACGGCGCGAAGCTGATCGTGGGCAGCGTGCAGGAAAGCATCGACCAAGGCAAAGTGCAGGAGGAGACGGGCTACTATGCCAGCCGCAACAAACTGCAAACGGTCACTTTGCTCGATACCATCGAGAAGCACAAGATCGACTGTGCCATCGGCGGCGGTCGTCGCGATGAAGAGAAGGCTCGCGCGAAGGAGCGCGTTTTCAGTCATCGCGATGATTTCGGCCAATGGGACCCGAAGAACCAGCGACCGGAATTGTGGAACCTCTACAACGGCAAGAAGCGCCCTGGTGAACACTTCCGCGCGTTCCCGATCAGCAACTGGACGGAGATGGATGTGTGGCAGTACATCCTGTTGGAGAACATCGCCATCCCTAACATCTACTTCAGCCACGAGCGCGAAGTGTTCGATCGTGATGGTGTGATCTACGCGAACAGCGACTTCATGCACCTGAAGCCGGAAGAGAAGCCGTACACCATGCGCGTGCGCTTCCGCACGATCGGTGATATGAGTTGCACCGGCGCTGTGGATTCACCGGCGGCCACATTGGAAGAGATCATCGAAGAGGTGGCTTCATCGCGCGTAACGGAGCGTGGTAGCAGACAGGATGACAAGCGCAGCGAAGCGGCCATGGAGGACAGGAAGAAGGAAGGATATTTCTGAGCACACGCTCACCCGCCGCGCGTTGCGTGTTACGTGTTGACGGGTTACGGGTTCGACAACACGCAACACGTAACGCGCCAACGCGCAACAAGAAGAATGAAGGATACTTCCACCCACGGTTACTTGGATATGGACCTGCTCCGCTTCACCACAGCGGGAAGCGTTGACGACGGCAAGAGCACGCTGATCGGGCGCTTGCTCTATGACACCAAGCAGATCTTCGAGGACCAGATGGAGGCCGTGACCAAGGCCAGTGCCAAGCGCGGTAATGGCGACGTGGATCTCTCGCTGCTCACCGACGGCCTGCGCGCCGAACGCGAACAAGGCATCACCATCGATGTGGCCTACCGCTACTTCGCCACACCGAAACGGAAGTTCATCATCGCCGATACGCCGGGCCACATCCAGTACACACGCAACATGGTCACCGGCGCGAGTACGGCCAACCTCGCGATCATCCTCGTGGACGCACGCAAGGGGATCCTGGAACAAACCTGCCGACACTCCTTCATCGCTGCGTTGCTGGGGATCCCGCACGTGGTCTTCTGCATCAACAAGATGGACCTCGTGGAATACAGCGAGGAGGTCTTCGAGAAGCTCCAGAAGGAGTTGGAGGATTTCAGCAGCAAGCTCGAGGTGCGCGACATCCGCTTCATCCCCATCAGCGCGCTGAAGGGCGACATGGTGGTGGATCGTGGCGACCGCATGCCGTGGTACCAAGGCCCGACCCTGATGTACCTCTTGGAGCACATCCACATAGCGGGTGATATCAACCACATCGACCGGCGCTTCCCGGTGCAATACGTGGTGCGGCCCATGACCAATGAGCATCACGACTTCCGCGGCTTCGCAGGGCGCGTGGCCGGTGGCGTGTTCCGCCAGGGTGACACTGTGCAGGTGCTACCGAGCGGTTTCGAGAGCAAAGTGAAGAGCATCCACATCGGTGAACAGCGATCCATGGAAGCCTTCGCGCCGCAGAGCGTGGTGATGACGCTCGCGGATGAGATCGACATCAGTCGTGGCGATATGATCGTGGGCGCGAACAGTTTGCCGGAGAGTTCACAGGAGATCGATGCGATGATCTGCTGGTTCCACGAGCGGCCGATGCAGGCGAACGGCAAGTACGCGATCAAGCACACCAGCCGCGATGCGCGCTGTGTGGTGAAGGAGATCAAGTACCGCATGGACATCAGCACCCTTCGCAAAGCGGACGGTGAACCCACGTTGAAGATGAACGACATCGGTCGTGTACACTTGCGGACCACGGTGCCGCTCCACTTCGATAAGTACCAGCGCAACCGCATCACCGGCAGCTTCATCCTGATGGATGAGAGCACCAACGAGACAGTGGCGGCGGGGATGATCGTGTAGCTCATGTCACCGCAGAGGCGCGGAGACACCGAGAACGCGGAGGAATGCCCTAGCGCAGAAAAGCGATCGGCACAATGGACCGCTCCTTTTTCAACCGCCAACGCACATAGACCGCAGCGAGCAATGCGCCTACACTGTTCGCTATCATATCGTTGATATCGGTGCGGCGGCCGAGGGCCTCAAGACCTTGCATGATCTCCGTGGCCAGTCCGTAGCCGATGCTGATCACGCACGCCCACAGCAAGTAGCGGACAGGCGTACCACGTACGATGAAGGCTTGAGCCAACAGGACGGCGAGCACGAAGAACATGAATGCGTGAACGAGCTTATCCAGATCCAGCAACGCGAACCAATCCCATTCGGGAAGCGCTGCGCCGGGCATCAGGCAGAGGACAAGGATCACCACGGCCCACAGCAGGGCCCAGCGCAACGCGCGCAGCATGGCACTTACGCGCCGACGACGGCCTTATACTGATCGGCGGTCAGCAGGTCGTTCACCTGTGCCGCATCGGCGATCTTGATCCGTACCATCCATCCTTTGCCATAAGGATCGCTGTTCACGCCCGCCGGGTCGTTGGCGAGATCCGGGTTCAGTTCCACCACGGTCCCACTCAATGGCATGAAGAGATCACTTACCGTCTTCACCGCTTCCACGGTGCCGAACACGGTTTCGCGATCCAGGGTCTGTCCTTCGGTGCCGATATCCACGAAGACGATGTCACCGAGTTCGCCTTGCGCGAAGTCCGTGATTCCGACAACGGCGTGGTCGCCTTCCACACGGATCCACTCGTGGTCCTTGGTGAAGCGTAGTTCTGCTGGGATGTTCATGGTTGTTTGGTCGGAGTCCGAGGGAATGGTCCCGTGCGGTGAATGAGTTGGCGAATGTAAAAGGATGGGTGATCCGTGGATCCGTTCCGGTTATTGCGCCAAGGTGAAGCGCAGGCTGATACCCAAATTGGTGTTGGCGCTCGGGAAGCTGGTGGAGATCACCGGGGTATTCACCACGCGCTCATAGAAGGCGCGCACGTTCAGGCGCTGGTTCAGCACGTAGTCCGCGCTTGTCTTGATCGAGAGCACTTTCTGTCCGGCAGTGACCTGGTTCTGCAACTCCTGCATCTTGCGGATGACCGTGAAGTTGTCGCGTAGGCTCAGGTCCACGCGCAGGTTCAGGTCGCTGTTCGGCTTCACGGCGCCTACCATGAAGGGCAGCTTCACGTTCTTGAAGCGATAGCCCGTGCCGATCACGTATTCCTGTCCACGAACCTCGGTCACTTGGTAGTTCGTCAGGCCCAAGCTCAGGTTGCGGTCCCTGTTGTACTCCACCTTGGCGAGCAAGCCGTTCTTCAACGTCCCATCGAAACTCATCAGCGGTCGCATGGACTCCTGCACGGTGATCACCGAGATCTGGCGGGCGGGGATGAAGTTGCCGGCGGCATCCACTTCGCTTCCCCCGGGGACATAAAGGAGGTTCGTCTGGAAGTTGGAGATGTTGAAGCTGGAGCGGTAGCTATGCTTCAGCGTGAAGGTCCGGAACCACTTCGCGAAGAGCGGGATCTTGGTCAACCCATCATAGGTCACGTCCCAGTTCGGGGCGGGCACCATCTTGAAGGGATCGAGCTTCATGTTGCTCGCATTCCGCCCGGTGTACGCAGCGAGGAACGCGGGGATCACCACGTCCTGGTTCGTTGGGCCGAAGCCGGTGTAGAAGCCGGTGTCATCGAGCACCGAGTTGGTGTTGGTGTGGCTCAAGCGTTCGCTGATGATCGGACGGTTCGCAATGAGGTCCTGAAAGACCTGGTTCACGAAGTTGCCATCGTCCTTGGTAAAGGCCGTGCGCCATGTGATCATGCTCACACTGAAACTGCCGAACTCGTTCGGGCTGTCGTTCACGTACTCGCCCAAGGTGCTGTTCCAGCGGAAGAAGGAACGGCGATTCTCAGCAATGGTGCGGTTCGCATTCATCTCCACCCGCATGCCGCGGAAGGGCTCCAAGGACAAGCGCGCGTTGATCGTCTCGGTGCGGGTGTTGGTGTATGCGTTGAAGATCGAATTGTTCTGCACGAGCCATCCGTTCTCGGCCGCCGTGCGCGCGAAATCACGGTTGATGTCGCCACTGAGGTCGTGGTTCTGCTGGCCGGTGACGAAGCCGAAGCCCGGTGCCCCGAAGTTGTCCATCCCGATGATGTTCGTCTTCCGGTCATAGCCGGGTAACAGCATACCGGAGTTCTGGCTGTACGTCACGGAGCCTGTCCGGATCACCATCATCACGCGGGCAAGGCCTTCCAGGATATTGATGTTGCCGCCCTTCTGTGGAGGTTCATCCGGCTTGGGTTCTGCTCCGCCACGGGCCGGGGTGGTGGTGGGTTTGCGGCCACTTCCCTTGGCCTTGTCGTTGATCTTCTTCAACCACTTGCTCTTGTTGTAGAGGCTTACGAAGTTGAACTGCCCGCTCACGGAGATGTTCTGCGAGTTCTGGATCACATGGCCCAGGGTGTCCTGGGTGAACGGCGCCCGGTCCCACTGGTAACCGGCGGTGTAGGAGGTGTTCGCTGTGATCCAATCGGTGAATGGCAATTTGTCCAACGGCAGTGTGTATGTGAGCGCGATCGTGTGGTCGTAGCGTGTGACCTCGCCGAATCGTTGGATGCTGGTGAGCACGCTGTCCTTCCACAACTGGTACTCATCCCGGTCGTGCCTCGGATTCACACGCCCCGGGGTTTCCCCGATCACCGCCAGGTTGTTCGCGTTGAAATCGAGCTTCAACGATCGCGTGAGGTCGTATTTGAAGCCGTACTGGCTGATCCAGTTGAAGTTCTTGTTGTAGGTGGGTGTAGGTGGAAGTGATTCGATATTGGGGTTGGGCCGGACCAGTCGTTCCAGGTATTGGCGATCAACGGAGGTGCGCATGCTCACCTGCTTGAAACCCATATTCACGTTGAAGTCCTTGATCAGCTTCAACCACTTGCTCTTGCTCACGAAGCCGATGTCCTTGAACGGTTCGATCGGCCGCGGCTTCGGGTTGTGCAGGTACGCGAGGGAACCGCGATAGGTCCGCGTGTTCTCGAAGGCCGTGTTCACATCGAAGTATTCCTGGTCGGTGTAGGCATAGGAAAGGCTCAGGTTCTGCACGTCCCACAAGTGCTCGTCACCACCACCCTGCGCCCGATCGATGCGGACGTTGGTGAAGTTGAGGCTTCGCCTTCGGGTGTACGTGCGTGATTCCTTCAGGCGTTGTCGTCGCTCATCACGCGATAGCGTTCGCGTCGCATCATTCCATTCAATGTCCGGGTTCAGCGGATCGAACTGCGGATTGCTCACCTGCTCCGAGTAACCGATGTACATCGGGATGCGCACGTTGCTGCTCTCGGGCAGGAATTTGCCCATCTCCAGGTTCGCGCTGATGTCCACACCGTACTTCGTTTCACGTTGGCGTTCGCTCACGCGCTTGTCGATGCTACCCCAGAACGGTGTGCTGTAGTTCGCGGCGACGCTCACGGTACCGAGATCGGCGAGCTGCGCGTTCATCCGTGCGATGGCCGCCCACCCTCCGCTCTGATCGAAATCGGTCAATCGCAATTCGTTCACCCACACTTCCAAGCAGCGCGGAAGACCGTTGTCCGCCGCCCAAGGGTTGGCCTCCTCGCCATCGCGTTTCGGATTGCGGATACCGATCATGATGCTCCGCATCTGGCTCAGGTTCGGGCTGCCCTTCACGAATACGCGTCGGCTGCCATCGGTGCCCGCATAGCGCAGGTTGCGGGCGTATCCGGCCTGGTCGCGTTGCAGCTTCAGGTCGTTCAGCTTCGCGAATTCGATGATGAGGTCGTTCGCCTCGGGCCATACGTTGTAAGGGTCCGGATTGAAGAAGGTGGATGGCTGGACGGGCACCTCGTACTCGTAGTAGTTCGCGTCGAGGTCATTGCCCAGACGGATGAAGACCGTGGCATCGCCGTAAGTGATCGGGTTGGCCGGGTCGCTGCTCTCCGCGTGGATGAACATGCGCATCTTCTTGTAGCTCCGGATATCGAAGCTCACGTTGCGGAAGGCGCCGCGCGCATCACCATCGCGCAGGTTGCACACCTTCAACTGGAGCGATTGCTCATTGAGGTTGCGCAGGTTGGCACTGGCCACGTCGATCTCCTTGTTGATCCCCGGAGGGAGCACGTAGTTGATCGGATAGCGATTGCCGTTCTCCTCCACGTTCACGGCCGCGACGGAGAAACTCGTGGGGTCGGGGTCCCCGCCGGGAACTTCACCCGGCGATTCCAGGCTCGACTGGTACTTGCGCCATTCACCGCGCACGAATTCGAGGCGTGCGAAACGCAGCGTCGCCTCTTGCGACCAACCATGCATGTACATCCGCATGAAGCGGATGCTCCGATAATCCTGGATGCCATTGACCACTTCGGTGGGTTGCCGCACCGGAACCTTGAACTGGTACCAGTACACGCGCTTGGTTCCATCCGGCGTGAAGGCTTCACCGAGGATCCGGTCCGTGATGAAGTTCTGGCCCACCACCATATCCTGCGGGCGCAAGGGGATCTTGTAGTGGAAGTAGCTCTCCCCTTCCGCGAGGTTCTGGTCCAGGTTGATGTCCTCCGTGGTAGGGATCGTGGTCTGCTGCGTGGGGTAGCTCTCCGGACTATCCTCGTCGGTCACGCTGTTGCCATCCGGGTTGTTGAAGTACTTGTAGCGCTGTAGGATGCTGAGTTGTTGTGAATCCTGTTGGTCCCCCCGGAAGTACATGTAATTGTCGCCACTCGGGTCGTTCTGGATCCGTGCCAGTGCCGTGGGGTTGGTCACGTTCGCGGCTGCGGCGGCGAGGAAAGGGGCGAACGAAGCAAAGTTCTTCTCGTTCCGCCCATCGAAGTTCAGCAGGTCGGTGGGCAAGCCATCCAATCCCACATCCTGGTAGCGGTTGCTGTTCGAGGAGAGCAGGGCGAATGCGTTCACCACATTCTGCGTGGTCGGAACCACACCCCACGCCGTGACGTCCGTTGCTGCCGCTTGGTCCTGGTCATCCTTCGGCAATCCGTTCTCGAAGGACTTCCGGCCATCGCGCAGCACATCCTCGCTCAGGTTCCCGAGGTCGATGTAGAGATAGCCACCGGTGGTGTTGCTTGAACTGCTGTTGCTCGCACCGAACACGCCTTCCTGGAAGGGGTCCATCACCCAGAACTGGATGCTTTCGATGTTGCTGCTCTCGAAATCCGTGGTGGTGATCCGGCGCATCATACCGCCCCAGTTGTTCTCCGGCGTGGGCAACAGGCCTTGGTCGGTAAGGTCCGGGTTGTAGTTGTACGGTCCGCGTTCGTTCGGATAGAAGGAGATGTCCAGAACAGGAATGTTGTTCGGCGTACCTGCAGGAAGTTGGCGGAATGGGAAGACCTCGCGCTCCAACACTTCGCGCATGCGGTTGTCCCCGCGCATCACCGAGTTGTTGGCGATGTGGCTCGGCGTAAGGTTGTTCTGCCGGAAGAAGAGCGGATCGATCACATACCAAGCGATCAAGGCGCGACGATAACCGGTCGAAATGTTGTTCACCAGATTACCTTCCGGGAAAAGGCTGGGCAATCCTTGTGGCGTGCTGGCATGGAACCACAGGCTTTGCGTGCGCAGGTCGATCACGCTCACGCTGCCCTCGAAGTCATCGATGTAGCTGGTGCCGCTCTGCCCGATGGCACGGCTGTGGCCGGGGATCAGGTACGCGCCTTCGATGCTCGCCTGCACGTTGCTCTCCGCCTTGGTGGCATAGAATGGTAAGCGGTCCACCATGGTGGTAAGCCACTGCGACTTGGTCTGCCAGCTCGCATCCAATCCGATCACCGTGTTCGCGATCGGTTCATCACCCACGTTCACCTTCTGCGTAAGCGGACGCTCGTAGAGGTTCATCACGGTGCCACCGATCACGAGGTCGCGATTCACCTTGTAGTCGAAGCGTGCACCCGCGAGTGTGCGCGTTTGGATGCTGAAGAGTGAATTGCTCTCCAGTGCGATGTTCACCGGCGTGCCGCTTTCCAGGATTCCTTGGTTCAGGATCCGCACGCGACCGAGGTTGTAATCCACCGTGTAATCCTGGTTCTCGATCAGGCGCACACCACCGGCGGTGACCACCACGGACCCCTGCGGAATGTTCACGGAGTTCAGACTGATCACATCGCTGCTCGCGCTGCGGTAACTGCCCTTCAACTTGAAGCGGTTCAACTCGGGCAGGTTCTGCGCGGCGATCTTGGTGCTGTCATAGAGCTGTTGGTACACGATCGTGCGGCGGATATTCTCCGGCTGGATCGGGTTGTTCGGATCGGGTCCGATCAGTTGGCGATCAATGTAGGAGCCGAAGGGTTCCAGCACCGGGAAGTAGATGCGGCCCGATTGCGTTTGGATGGTACCACCTGAGGTGGCCGCGCCGTCCAGGAAGTCGAACCAACCATCCGGATTGGGCGCATTGTTCGGGTCGAGCCGGTCCAAGGCCACGGTCTGCAGCATCGGGATCTGGTCCAGCGGCGCTCGTGGGATGTAGTTGATGTCCACACCCGTGGTGGGGTTGTTGTAGATCACATCCAACCGGAACTTCTCGCGGTTCACCTGGAAGGCCCCGAGCGCATACACGTTCTTCATCATCAGGTCCCACAGCGGAATGCGCGGGTTGGTGATGGTCGCCTTGAGCAACCGGAGCATCAGCGCATCGGGCGGACTGATGCCATCCGTACTGAATTCACCCACTTGATAGGTCACACCATTCAGGGTGTACTGGAACGCGACACCGAGTACCTCGTCGTTGTTCAGCGCTTGGTTCAATGTGATGAAACCGAGGCGTGGGTTGAAGGAGAATTCGCTCGGCGTGAGCAAGCGTGCGCTTTCCAGCTTTTCGAAGTGGCGCGCGGCGATAAGGCCGAGTGCTTGCAAGGCTCCGCTCGCATTCACGAAACTACGGATGCCCGGATTCGCGCTCACCGTCGCATAGAGTGAGTTCGCGCCATTGTTCGCTTCTATGCCAGCCCCATCGATCATTAGGCCGGGCGGCAGATCCCCGCTCACTCTTCCCGCCAGGATCGCTTCCGGACTGGCATCCTCGCCGAGATCGGTAAAGGCCACCACGTTCCGGTTCTGTTGGTAATCCTGCCGTGTGTTGGTCACCCACACTTCCACGCGCGTGATCTGTACCCCGCTGTTCACGGTGGGCAGTGTGCGCAGTGCGTTCTCGTACTGCTGCCGGAAGAAGTAGCTCAGGAAGTAGTGCTTGTTCGCCTCGTACTCGTCCGCCTTGATGTCGAAGTTGGTGGTCTGTGCGCCTCCTTGGGTCTGTACGTTGCGCCGCTGCCCTTTCTCCTGGCTGAAGATGGCGGTGGCGGTGAGGCGCCCGAACTTCAGTTGTGTCTTCAGGCCGAACAGGCTCTGGCTTCCTTGGATCAAGGTGCCGCGCAGCGGTAGGCTCACATTGCCCGCTTCGATCTTCTGGATGATCTCGTCCTCGTACCCGGTGTAGTCCAGCTTCACCTGGTTCTCGAAATCGAAAGTGGCCTGGGTGTTATAGTTCGTGTTGATCTTCAGCTTTTCCCCGATGCTTCCCACCAGGTTCAACTGGATGCGCTGGTCGAAGTTGAAAGTGGTCACCCTCCGCTGCGCGACAGGGATCCGTGGGTTGTCCGTCCGGCTGATGTTCAACCCGAAGATCACTTCCGCGGATCCGCGTGGTTTGATGTCGATCGTATTCCCTCCGAAGATCCGATCGAACATCTTGCCCCGGATCTTGATCTGCGGTATGAGGCTCTTCTGCGCGCTTTCGCTGTCCTGTTCCACCCGGTCCAGCCAGTAGGTCTGCATGGATCGCTCCATGTCGTAGTTCAGGTACTCGTCCAGACTCATGCTCATGGGTGGCCTGTAATCGAAGGTGCCTCCCACGGTGCTCTGCACCACATACTGCCCGGTCACTGGGTCGTAGAGGACGTCGTTCTGGATGTTGTCCGGGTTCTGTAGGTTGATCGCCCCGCCCGGTTGGCCGCCCGGCGCCAAGGGATCGGTGATCGGCCAAATCAGGTCCACTTCAGGGGTATCCGCTTGAAGAACGAGTACGGTGTAGAACAAGGAACGTCCCTTGGCGTCATCCGTCGAGAAGGCCATGACCGCCCCGACCACCAGCAACCGGGGGATCAACGACCAATGACGATGGATGCGGAAAAAGGACATCGGACTACTTTCCTAAAGGTTCTTGAGTGAGAGCTTGATCAGTTCCTCCAAGGGTGGTTGCTCCTCCCGGTCCTGCATCACCTTTTGTAGTGCACGCTCGGCTTTCATGCGGTCCAGTCCAAGGGAAACCAAGGCCGATAACGCTTCACTCCGCAACGTATTGCCCGCACCTCCAGCTACACCGACCGCCGCGGGGAAGGCACCAGCGACCAGCTTGCCTTGTAGTTCGGCGATGATCCGCTGTGCCAGCTTCGGACCGATGCCCTTGATCCCGCGCAACATCGCTTCATCGCCTTGCATGATCGCGGTTTGGATCTCCTGCACATTGCGTGCGCCCATGATCGCCATACCGATCGTGGCGCTCACGCCCTGCACCTCGATGAGCTTGCGGAATAGTTGTCGCTCACTTCGATCGCTGAAGCCGAAAAGGCGGTGCTCGCTGGCCCCGGAGCGCACGTCCACGCTCACCGCATAGTGGATATGCAATCGGCAACGCCCCGTCTCCGGTAATCTTCCGATCACCGCCGTCGGCACATGGACCAGATAGCCCACGCCGTGGCAATCAATGACCACATGGTCAATGCCTTTGTCCAAAAGCTCACCGTTCAGGCTGTCGATCATCCTGTCCCTTCGGGCCAACGCAATAATTAGAAGGGGGTCGAATCGCTACGATAGGCAGGTGATTGGCAGGGAGGGCTCCCGTTTGAAGGGTCCGAAAATAAGTGAAAGCCTCGAACGTGCATCCCGTATTGTCAATGGGCTACTTTGCAACATGGCCAAAGAACGGATCGTGGTGTTCACCGGCGCGGGGATCAGCGCGGAGAGCGGCCTGCGAACTTTCCGGGATAGCGATGGGTTGTGGGAGGAATACCGGATCGAGGAGGTGGCCACCCCCGAAGCGTGGATCGCGGACCCCGAACGGGTCCTGCGCTTCTATGATCTGAGGCGCGAGCAGGTCATCAAGGCCGAACCGAATACAGCCCACCATGCGATCGCTGCGCTCGAGAAGGGATACCATGTTGATGTGGTCACACAGAACATCGATGACCTCCACGAACGCGCCGGAAGCTCCCGTGTACTCCACTTGCATGGCGAGATCCGCAAAGTGCGCAGCACCTCCGACCCCGCCCTCATCACGGAATTGAACAGTACGTCCCTTCGTCTCGGTGATCGCTGCGCGCTGGGATCCCAACTACGACCCCATATCGTATGGTTCGGGGAGGAGGTTCCTGGACTTCCACTAGCGGCTTCACTGGTGGAACGTGCGGATCGGTTGCTCGTGATCGGCACCTCACTTCAGGTCTACCCGGCCGCAGGGATCATCCATTACGCCAGCCCGGAATGTCCTGTTGTCCTGATCGATCCGAATGCCGTGGACATCCGCCTCGGACGGGTGCTGCACATTCTTGCCACCGCTACAGCCGGGGTTCCGTCGTTGGTGGATCGGTGGCTGGCCGAAAGCGGTATCAGCGAGTGATCACCAAACGCCGGGTCGTCAACATGCGACCTTGACGTTCGAGATTAGCGAAGTACACACCAGGAACCAGAACGCCGGTCGGAAGGACCACTCGGCCCTGTCGACCTTGTACCGCAACCTGATGCACCGGTTCGCCAAGGACGTTATACAGAACGACGCGGGTGCCGACCTGGTTCCTATCCAGGTTGAAGGAGACTTGGACATCCTGGCCATCACTCGGACTCGGCCAAATGGACAATCCGTTCGTGTTGTTCAACTCTTCAAGACCCACAAAGCCGCAGTGGTCCAAGTCCACCCAACTGCTATCCGGTCCGTTGGGGTTGGCCGTATCGAACCACACGAACCGGAACCGGCTCGTGGTGCTCGTGTTCCCCATGGGTTGATAGTACGCATGGAAATTGTTGTAGGAAATGGCAGGAGCCATATCTACAGCGTCCTGTGATAACCACGTCGGGTGCGTCCCCGAGGAAACCGGGAGATTGCACACCCCCCAGCAAAAGAAATCGAAACTCCCGGCAACCGGCCACACCTCGTAACGGCGAACATTCACAGTGCGGGCGGTACCCCCGGACAGGGTGGTGAACAGACTCACCGTATCCGTGCTGGACGGGCAGGGTGAGAAGATCACCGTACCGTTCACATTGTGGCCATCTTCGTCTGTTAGGCTCACAATGCCTTGAGCGTTTGTTGAGAATGCGAACAGGGTGGCGGCAACGACCTGGAGGTAACGCTTTGTCATTCGCTTCGTGTTTTCTATATTGGGGCTTATCGTCCCAAGGGCCAAAACTAACCACCCCGAAAGTGACGTGTTACCCACAGCGTTGCTTTTCAAGGTCATTAGGATCCCAACAGCACCTTGGATCGGTCCTTTCTGCGAAGTGACGAGCAACTAAGTTCGGCCATTCGGAAGGTCTAAGAACGACGGAGTCCTGTCATGACCGAAGCCTTCTGTTCAACTCAAAATACCAGAAACCAACTCCCCGCCACATGAACGTAAGATCACTACTCGCTGTACCGGCCCTGTTGACCGGCTTGCTCGTTGGGGCCCAGAACCAAAGCTGGACCGCCACGGATATCGACGGCAACTCGATCCACCTCCAAGATTATCTGGATCAAGGCAAAACCGTATTGGTGGACATCAGTGCCTATTGGTGTGGACCCTGCTGGGCGTGGCATACCAGCGGGATCATGGAGAAGCTCTATCATGAATTCGGCCCTGAAGGAACCAATGACCTCGTGATCATCTGGGTGGACGGTGATGCCGCCACCACTTCCGCTCTCCTGCATGGCGCCACAGGCTCACAAGGCGATTGGGTGACCGGTACGCCTTATCCCATTATTGGACCCAATGGGCAAGGAAATACGCTGGCCAACCTGTATGGGATTACGGCTTACCCTACATTGTTCATGCACTGCCCCGGCGCAAATGCTGGTGTTGAGATCCAGCGCCAGAGCACTTGGCAAGCGTTCTTCAATAGCTGGCGGACCGCTTGCCCAGCTCCGTTCAACAACGGTGCGAACGATGCCACGTTGATGCGAACGGAGAGCGGGGTCCTTTGCCCCGGTGAACACCCCAAGGTGGAACTCTACAACCAAGGAACCAGCACCCTGACCAGCGCTACGGTGAAACTCATGCAAGGCACAACCGTGCTCCAGACCGTTAACTGGACCGGCAGCTTGGCCCGGTGGGCCAGCACGAACGTCAGCTTCGACAACGTGAACGTGGTGGGAACGCAGACCTACACCGGCGTTGTGAGCATGCCGAACGGAACGGCCGATGAGCACCCCGAGGGCGATGAGGAGGATTATGAGTACTCACCGGCTCCGCAGGCACTGTTGGCCACCGTTCAACTGGAACTCAAGACCGATAACTACTGCGAAGAGACCTCGTGGAAATTGTACAACGCCGCGAACCAGGTCATTCAGCAAGCCGGACCGTACACTGCGAACACCCAGGACAATACCGTGTTCAACTATTGGTGGAACCTGAACCCGAATGAGTGCTACCGCTTGGAAATACTGGACGCATACGGTGATGGATTCTGCTGCTCCTATGGCAACGGATACTACAAAGTGCGGAGCGGTGGCGTGATCATAGCTCAAGGTGGCCAGTTCGGTGCGGTCGCCAAGGCTCCGTTCGCTGCGGGTGCAGTTGTGGGTATCGAAGAGAACAGTTTGGAGGAAGGCCTCAGCATGTTCCCGAACCCGACCAACGGAACCTTGAACGTGCGGTTCAACATGACCAGCGCGGCTACGGTGCGCATCAAGGTGCTGGACCTGATGGGCGCTGAAGTGATGACCATGACCAAGGGCTTCGGCACGGGTGATCAACAGACCACCTTGGACCTGAGCGCACTTGCCAATGGTAGCTACATCGTGAACATCCTGGCCGACGGCCTCACCGCCACGCGCAAAGTGACCGTGAACCAATAAGCCAGTTGCGATAGACGTTCATTCGAAAGGTCAGCGATCCGGAGCAATGTTTGCCAACGATCGCTGACCTTTCATTTGAACCCAACCCAAGACCATGAGACTAACGACCACTTTGCTCCTTGTCGGAGTCCTTTCGATCCCCGCATTCGCCCAACAGCGTCTACCCAATGTTACGGTCCAGACCCTTGATGGCAAGAAAGTGGACAGTCGTACATTCAGCAACGACGGAAAGCCTGTGATCGTGAATTTCTGGGCGACCTGGTGTGCTCCATGCAAGAAGGAATTGAACGCCATTGCGGAGAAGTACGCCGACTGGCAAGCAAGAACCGGCGTGAAGCTCATCGCGGTGAGCATTGATGATGCCCGCAGTATGGCGCGCGTGAAACCCTATGTTAGCGGCCAGGATTGGGATTACGAAGTCTACCTTGATCCCAACGGCGACCTCAAGCGTGCATTGAATGTCAACAATGTCCCACATACATTTCTGCTGAACGGGAATGGCGAGATCGTCTATCAGCACAACAATTATGAGCCAGGGGACGAGAACGTGTTGTTCGAGCAAGTGCTTGAACTTGTGGGCAAGAAGAAGTGATCCGATGATCCGTATTCCGTGTGGCGCATGGGCGCTGCTTTGCTTGGCTTTCCTGCTGGCCACCCATTCGGCGGCCCAGGACAATGGCCAACTGCATGGCAACTTCAGCATGGATGCGCAGTACTACAACGAGGACGATGTTATCGGCGCCGTTGTTCCGCTGGAGCGACTGGCTGCGAATTCATGGATGAATCTGATCTATTCGCGGGACCGGTTCGAGATCGGCGGGCGATTCGAGGCTTATGAGCCGCGCCTTGCAGGCTATCCTGCAGGGCAGCCGTACATCGGATCAGGGATCGGATACCGGTATGCGAAGTACACCCAGAGCGATCTTGAAGTAACCGCGGGGAATTTCTTCGAACAGTTCGGCCAAGGCTTGATCTTCCGGAGCTACGAGGAACGTTACCTCGGCGTGGATAATGCCATGGAGGGCGTGCGCGTGAAATACCAGCCATATCCGGGGATCCGTTTGAAAGGGATCATCGGGCGCCAGCGTTTCGGTTTCGATAATGGACTTGTGAATGGTGCCGGTCTTGTGCGTGGTGTCGATGCGGAATTGGACATGGCCGAATTGCTCGACACCTCATGGACCTGTGTCGGCAACCTGTTGATCGGTGGCAGCTTCGTGAGCAAATACCAGCAGGACCGGGATCCCTTGCTCGTGCTTCCGGAGAATGTCGGTTGCTATGGCATCCGGTTGAACTACATCTCCCCGCGTTGGAACCTGTACACAGAGTACGCCTACAAGATCAATGATCCGAACGGCAAGAACGGGTTCATCTACAAACCCGGTCAGGCCGTGATGTTCAATATCACTTACGCGGTGAAGGGTTTCGGGGCCACATTCGGTGCGCATAGTTTCGACAACATGTTCTACCAGAGCGATCGCGCCGCTCCGACACCCTTCGACCTGAACATCAACTACCTACCACCGCTGACGAAGCAGCATACCTACAACTTGCCTGCAACGCTCTACCCCTACGCCACACAACCCAACGGCGAGGTAAGCACGCAAGGGGAGGTCTTCTACAAGTGGAAGAAAGGGACGGCCTTGGGCGGAACCTATGGAACCAAGATCGCGGTAAACTATTCCACCGCGTTCGCCCTGGATACCACCAAGCTCGGTATTGCCGACGACACCACGGCACGCATGGGTTACACCACCAAGTTGTTCTCCAAAGGCAAGCGCCAATACTTCCAGGACTTCAATATCGAGATCCGCAAGAAGGTGAGCGCCGATTGGGAGTTCGCACTGACCTGGCTCAACTTCACCTACGACATCGACATCATCCAAGGCAAACCCGGAAAGCGGACCGTTTACGCTGACATCCTGGTCCTGGAAGGTCTTCACCATTTCAATGACCGGCATTCGATCCGATTCGAACTGCAACACCTGAACACCAAACAGGATCATGGCAACTGGGCCACCGGCCTTGCCGAGTTGACCTTCAGTCCGCACTGGTTCCTGGCTGCCATGGACCAGTTCAATTATGTGACCACATCGCCAGAGGAAGGGGTGACACCGGACCGGATCCATTATCCGATAGGGTCGGTAGGCTATATCCGGGGCGGCAACCGTTTCCAAGTGAACTACGGCCGTCAGCGAGCGGGCATATTCTGCGTGGGTGGAGTTTGCCGACAGGTACCAGCGGCCAATGGACTCACTCTTTCCATTACGAGTACGTTCTAGCCATGAAGTCCACTTTCCTCTTCTTTTTCATCGCCCTCGCTATTGCCGGGTGCGATTACGTGGACGACCCCACTCCACCAGGCACCGGTGGCGGCGGTAACAATGGCGGGGATACGGTGAAACGTCGCGCACTCCTGGAGGAATTCACCGGTCACCGCTGCAATACTTGTCCGGCCGCACACGCGGTCGCTGCGAACCTCACCACCGCTTATGGCGAGGACTTGATCGTGGTGGCCATCCATGCGACCAACTTCTTTGCTGCTCCTGTGGATCCGCCTGCTGCCAACGGCTCTTATTCAACGGACTTCCGTACGCCTGCCGGAGATGCCTACGCGACCACGTTCAATGTGAGCTTCCTGCCTACCGGGTTGGTGAACAGGGTGCCTTTCAACTCGAGCACCACCATTGGTAGCGGAAATTGGAGCAGCGCGATCGCGGAGATCGTGGATGCTGACGCCGCGTGCGATATCTGGGTGGATGAATTGGTTTACAACTCCGGTGCGAACACCGTTTCCGCAGTGGTGAAGGTGGCCGTGTTGCAAGCGATCACAGGCGCCCACAACCTCACGATCTACCTCACCGAGGACCATGTGATCGACTGGCAACTCAATTCGTTGGTCTCGCCCCCCGATGTCCCGAACTACGACCACAGGCATGTGCTTCGGACCAATCTCACCGGGACTTGGGGTAGCTCGCTCATTACGGCGTCCGCTGCGGTCGGAGATACCCTGACCCTTTCGGTGCCGCCGGTGAGCATGGACCCTGCTTGGAATGGTACCGAATGCGCCTTGGTCGCCTACCTGTACAACGTTTCCAGTAACGAGATCCTGCAAGCCACGGAGCGGAAGTTCCAACCCTGATCCGGCTGCTCGGCCGACGCGGATACGGATCGTCCTTCTGCGCCGTTAGCTTTGTCCGGGGAACGTGCCGTTTGTGGAAAACCGCCCCCCTGACAAGTGACAAAAGCCCTGCACTGGTATATATTCAACCTCGCTTAACCCGAACGGTGATGATGGACCAAGGAAGGAAGATGATGGAGTTCAGCAAGCAAGTGCTCCAGAAGGTGAGTTTCGATAAGTTATTGTTCAGGAAGGAATTGATCAAGGCCCGCCGTTGGGTGGGACAGAGCGACCAGTTGGTGTTGAAGGCATGGTGCCTCGCGACCTTCGGTCATATGTACAAGGACGTGATCATGGAGGTGTTCAAGAACACCATGCGCAGCTGATCCCGCAAGGGCGTTCCACCGATCTCCGTTCACGCTTCTTCTCGCTTCGGCAACCCTAAGGATCGGATGTTCCGGGTAAGGCCGGCGTACTTGGCACGCTTGACCGGACTGCCTTGGAAGATCCGATCGAAGGTCATCTCGGTCATGCCTTTCCAGTCCGCCGAGGTCAGACCAGCGAGCTCCTCCTTCGGAGTGAATTCCGGTTCACCATGGGGCTGGCTGAAGCGGTTCCACGGACAGACCTGCTGGCAGATGTCACAACCGAAGACCCAGTTCTCCATGCGTCCCGCGAACTCCTCCGGGATCGCGTTCTTCAATTCGATCGTGAGGTAGCTGATGCATCTACTTCCGTCCACACCGTAAGGCGTGATCGCATCCGTGGGGCACGCATCAATGCAACGTCGGCAGGTACCGCAGTGATCGGTTGCTGGAGGATCCGGTTCGAATTCCAGATCGGTGATCAGCTCGCAGAGGAAGAAGAACGACCCCGCTCCTTGGCGGATCACGTTGGTGTGCTTCCCCACCCAACCGATGCCTGATCGTTGTGCCCAGGCCTTCTCCATCACCGGTGCGCTATCCACGAATGCGCGCAGGGCCACATCCCCGAAATTCTCGTGGATGAATGAAATGAGCGGCTTCAGTCGGTTGCGGACGACCTTGTGGTAATCACGACCGTATGCGTACATGCTCAGCTTCGGGGCTTCCGGATCCTGTTGCTTGGGTCCGGTGAAGTAGTTGTACGCGAGGCTGATCACACTCTTCGCGCCGGGCACCAACTTCCGTGGGTCCAACCGCAGGTCGAAGTGGTTGGCCATGTAGCCCATCTCGCCGTGCTTGCCCTGTTGAAGCCACTGCTCAAGACGAGGAGCTTCATCCGCGAGGAAGTCGGCGCGTGCGACACCGCAGGCCAGGAACCCGAGTTCCAAAGCGCGGGCTTTGATACGCTCGGATCTTTCACGCGAGGACTGCATGCCGGGAAGATAGCCGGTGGCTACTCGAACAATCCGCCCGGCTTCGTACTGGGCACGCGCCCCAAGTGCTTGTACGCGCGCTCGGTGGCTTGTCGTCCACGAGGGGTGCGCTGTAGGTAACCTTCCATGATCAGGAAGGGTTCGTACACCTCTTCGATCGTGCCGGCCTCCTCTCCCACAGCTGTGGCCACCGTGGTAAGGCCGACCGGTCCTCCACTGAATTTTTCAATGATGCAAAGCAGGATCCGGTTGTCCATCTCATCGAGGCCGTGTGCGTCCACATTCAGTGCTTTCAACGCATGCTGCGCGATGCCGAGATCGATCGTACCATCACCTTGGATCTGTGCGAAGTCCCTGACGCGCCGAAGCAAGGCGTTCGCGATCCGTGGCGTCCCCCGGCTTCGCCGTGCGATCTCATCGGATGCATCCTCCACAATGGGGACGTTCAAGAGACCCGCACTCCGTTTAATGATCCCCTTCAACGTGGCCGCGTCGTAATAATCCAAGCGACTGTTGATCCCGAAGCGGGCACGCAACGGTGCGGTGAGCAAGCCGCTTCGCGTGGTGGCGCCCACCAGCGTGAACGGATTCAACGCGATCTGAACCGTGCGCGCATTCGGCCCGGAATCGATCACCAGATCGATGCGGTAATCCTCCATCGCACTGTACAGGTACTCCTCGATCACCGGAGTGAGCCGATGGATCTCATCGATGAAGAGCACGTCGTTCGGTTCCAAGTTGGTGAGCAAGCCGGCCAGATCCGCAGGTTTGTCCAACACGGGTCCACTGGTGATGCGGATCCCCACGCCCATCTCCTGGGCAATGATGTTCGCGAGGGTGGTCTTGCCCAAGCCGGGTGGGCCATGCAGGAGAACGTGGTCAAGGGCCTCGTTCCTCCCCTTCGCTGCTTGAACGAATACCTTCAAGTTGTCGGTCACCGCCCTCTGGCCAGCGAACTCGCCGAAGCGCCGAGGGCGCAACACCTGTTCCATCTCCTTATCGGAGGTGGAGCGTTGTTCGTTGCGTACATCGAAGCCGTCAGGCATTTGTGATCCCTTTCTTCACAGGATGTGCGAAGGTAGGCGGCCTGCCTGCGGTTGGAGAATGACGCTCTGCTTAGGCGGTCATCTCGACTCCGCGTCCCGGATCATCTCGCCGGGAAAGATCCGGAGACCAAGGATGTAGATCGGCGCGGTCAGGTCCTCGCCAAGGTCATTGCTGGAATGAATGGCCAGCCGAAAGCCCCAACCCGCTCCAATGCCGAAGTACTTCAAGAAGCGATACTGGACCGTCATGGCCGGTTCGTAGAAGAACACCATGCTTCGCGCATAGTGTTTCGTACGCCCTTCCGCATCATCGTACACCACCGATCCGGACCCGATCCCGATCTGGACCGGTAAACGCACCTCCCACGGCCCGCGCTGGTAGAATGCATAGTCCACATACGGTGATACATAACCCAAGCGAAGACGTGCCGTCGTTGTCACACCATCCACCATGACCTCCTGTTCCACCGGCGTGATGAGGAAGCTGTAGCCGACGCCATATTGGAATCGACGCGCGTGTTGCAAACCCACCTTCGCCCCGAGAAAGCGCACGTTGCTGTTGCTGATGAATGATCCGCGGACATCGAGGCGCACCACCAAGCGCGGCGGCTCCTGAAGGAAGAGTCCGATGCTGTCCAAGAGCTGCGCGCTCATGCTGAATGGCAGGAGCAGGAGCAAGAGCAGGAGCCGTGATCGCATCCGGTGGAAAAAGAAGAATGTCCGCCACCAAAGGTGCGGACATTCCCAAGTTGTGCTGGGGTCGAGGTCAGTTGTCCTCGGTCTCGCCCGGCTCCATGGGCGTGATCTGGCTCACCCAATCCTCGGCCTTGCCCGGCTTGCTGTAATCATACGGCCAGCGATGCACCACGGGAAGCGGGCCCGGCCAGTTGCCATGCATGTGCTCGACCGGTGTGGTCCATTCCAAGGTGTTGCTCTTCCATGGGTTCTGCACCGACTTGGGTCCACGGAACACGCTATAGAAGAAGTTGCCGGTGAAGATCAACTGGGCCAGCGCGCCGGTGATGGCGAAGATGGTCACCAGGACATTCAGGTCCACCACGCCGTTGAACATGGTGAACTCGGTGTAGCTGTAATACCGACGAGGCGCACCTGCCAGACCGATGAAGTGCATAGGGAAGAAGACGCCGAAGGCACAGATGAAGGTGATCCAGAAATGGAGGTAGCCCAACTTGGTGTTCATCATTCTGCCGTACATCTTCGGGAACCAATGGTAGATACCCGCGAACATGCCGAAGATGGCGCTCATCCCCATCACGATGTGGAAGTGGGCGATCACGAAATAAGTGTCGTGGACCATGATGTCCAGCGCGCTATCCGCAAGGATGATCCCGGTGAGGCCACCAGCGATGAAGGTGGCCACCAGACCGATGCTGAAGAGCATGGCCGGCGTGAAGATGATGTTCCCACGCCATAGCGTAGTGAGGTAGTTGAACACTTTCACAGCGGACGGGATCGCGATCAACAAGGTGGTGAACACGAACACACTGCCGAGGAAGGGGTTCATGCCCGTGATGAACATGTGGTGACCCCACACGAGGAAGCTGAGGAAGGCGATCGCCATGATCGATCCGATCATGGCCCTGTAGCCGAAAATGGGCTTGCGCGCATTGGTGGAGATGATCTCCGAGGTGATCCCCAACGCGGGTAACAACACGATGTACACTTCCGGATGGCCCAGGAACCAGAAGAGGTGCTGGAACAGGATCGGGCTACCGCCGGTATTCTCCAAGGCCTCGCCCGCGATATGGATGTCACTGAGGTAGAAGCTCGTGTGCATGCTACGATCCAGCAGCAACAGCAAGGCTGCACTCAGCAGGACAGGGAAACTGAGGATACCGATCACGGCTGTAAAGAAGATGGCCCAGATCGTCAGCGGCATACGGGTCATCTTCATGCCCTTGGTCCGCAGGTTCAGGATGGTGACCACGTAATTGAGTCCGCCCATGAGGGAGGATGCGATGAAGAGCGCCATGCTCACCAGCCACAGCGTCATGCCCGCCCCGGACCCGGGTATGGCCTTCGGTAGTGCGCTAAGCGGCGGGTAGATGGTCCACCCGGCACTTGCAGGCCCACCTTCCACGAAGAGCGATGCCAGCATGATCACACTGCTCGTGAAGAAGAACCAATAGCTGAGCATGTTGATGAAGCCGCTGGCCATATCACGCGCGCCCAACTGCAATGGGATGAGCATGTTCGCGAAGGTGCCCGAAAGCCCCGCCGTCAGTACGAAGAATACCATGATGGTCCCGTGGATGGTGACCAAGGCCAGGTACATGTTCGGGTCGATCACCCCGCCCGGTGCCCACTTATCGCCCAGGAAGAAATTCGTGAAGGCGAAGCCCTCACCTGGCCAAGCCAGTTGCAACCGGAAGATCACGGACATGATCACAGCCACCCAGGCCATGAGGATGGCCGTGACCAGGAATTGCTTCCCGATCATCTTGTGATCCTGCGTGAAGACGAACTTCGAAATGAAGCTCTCCTCGTGGTGGTGCTGGTGGTCAGCTCCGTGATCGGCGTGTGCGGCGTGCGCGTGTGCACCCATGGTGATCGATCCTTTTAAGGTCAGTGGCCGGTAGAGGGCGCTTGCGTTACGCCTGTGCTATCCCCCACGAGGTTAACGGTACTGTCCGGCAAAATAGCCATTGCCCCCGGCTGCGTTCCGGCAGGCTCGAACGGCTTCTTGTTGGCTTCAGCCACCCAAGCAGTGAACTCACTGGCCGTTACCACGGTCAATGGCATCTGCATATTGAAGTGACTGGCACCGCAGATCTTGTTGCACAAGAGGATGAAGTCGAAGGCCTCGTCGTGCATCACATGCGTGCGCATGCTGTCGGTGGTGATGGTGGGCGTGACCTTCATGTGGGTGGTCATACCGGGCACCGCGTTCATCTGGATCCGCAAATGCGGCATGTAAGCACTGTGGATGACGTCGCGCGCACGGATCAGGATGTCCACCTCCTTGTGTACGGGAAGCACGAAATCCTTCGTCACCACATCATCCGCCCCGTGCAAATACGTGCTTGCTTCACCATTCTCCTTGATATCCTGCTCCATAACGACACGGAGGTTCACGATCCGGCTGGCCATCCGGCCGAGGTACCCGATGTGGTCCTCGATCTCCGCGACCTTGTCATCTGGAAGAACACCTTGCAGCCGAGCCTCTTCCTCGGCGATCTCCGTATCGATCTCGGCGAGGCGTGTGGCAATGGACTTTGCTGTTACGATACCCAGTGGGTTGTCCCCATTGATCAGGCGGTAATCCGTGGCACCCATACGGCCATCCTGGCCAGGGTAGCGTGCGGTCCAATCGAATTGCTTGGCGTAGAGTTCCACCACGACAGCATCCGGCGATGCCGGGCTGGTGATGTTGTTCCAGGAGTTGAGGCCGTAAATGATGATCACCGCCAGAACCGCTGCGGGCACTATCGTCCAGAGCAATTCCAACTTGTTGTTGTGCGGGAACCAGAACGCCCGACGGTCCTTGCTGTACACATACTTCCCGGCAAAGAAGAACAGCAGCACGTTGGTAACAACGAACATCACCGCGAGGATCGCCCAGTTGAAGTTCATCAACCAATCCGTTTCCACGCCTTGCGTACTCGCGGCAACGGGGAGCATCTTGTCCTTGTAGGCCACGATCAGCCAGATGAAGAACGCGAAATAGGCCACCAGGAACGCCCACATCAACCGGGCGTTCATCCGGTTGTCCGCCGGAGAAATATCCTCCTCGCGCTTGCCACGCAACCGTGATGTGAGCTCGTACACGCGAGCCACTTGGGCCACGGCGAGGGCGCCCACCAGAACTACGATCAGGATCAACAGCTTGCTCATTGTCCGCTCTCAGGTTCGATCCGCCAAGGGCGGAGGCTGTGGTTCATAGGGCCGTTATCAGATCTGGTGGTGTACGCTCTCCTCCAGGTAGGGATGGTTCACGGGCGTTAGCGGTGCGCGGGCCAATGCGCGGAATACCGTGGTGATGAGGATGCCAAGGAACATGACGAACATGCCGAGATCGAGCAATTCGATCCCATGGTGGAAATCATGACCGGCCGCTCCGGGCATCACGATCATGTTCACATCCAGCCAATGTCCGAAGAAGATCACCGCACACACACCAATGAGGAAACGCGGGTTGCGCTTGGCATCGCGGCTCATGAGCAACACCATGGGTATGGCGAAGTTGATGAAGAAGGTGGTCCACAACAAAATCGGGTGTTCGTCGATGCGAAGCTTGAAATAGGTCACCTCCTCGGGGATGTTCGCGAACCAGATCAACATGAACTGGCTGAAGTAGAGGTAGGACCACAAGAAGCTGACAGCGAAGACCCACTTGCCCATATCATGGATGTGGCTGTTGTTCACCTGTGGCAGGTAGCCCTTCCGCTTCAAGTAAAGCACCAGCACCACGCCGGTGATCATGGCGCTCACCCACATGCCGGAGAACACATACCAACCGAACAGGGTACTGAACCAATGTGCATCAATGCTCATGAGCCAGTCCCACGCCAGCGTGCTGCTGAACACCGCGAAGAAGACCAGGAACAAGGCACCGCGACGGTAGGTGAGCAGGTGCGTCTTCAGCAAGCTGTCCCCGGTGAGGCCATCCATCTCCAAGCTCTTCTTGCGGAACCACCGCGCGAAGAGGATGAATACCGCCAAGTACGCGATCGTGCGGATCCAGTAGAATGGCAGGTTCAGGAAGGCCTGCTTCCCGGCCATGGCCTCGTCGTAGTTCGGGTCGTTCACATCATACAGCGATGCATCCATCCAATGGTAGATGTGGTGCAGGTGCATGCTACCGGCCGCCAGGACCAGCACCATCACCCCCGCGCCGATCGGCAGAAAGGCCATGATGCCTTCGAAGACGCGCTTCACCAACACGCTCCACGCGGTCTCGGTGGCGTTCTGCAAGGCATAGAAGAAGAGCGCACCCAAGCTGATGCCGAGGAAAAAGAAGCCGTTCACGAGCAACGCAGACCACGTCCGTTGATGGTGCTCGGAGTGATCGCCGACCACGCCGTACACGGTGGCGATCGCGCCGACCGCGATCAGCGCCATGCTCAAGGTGCGGGCCCGTTTGCTGATGGTGAAGTTCATCGATGCTGTTCCGTTGTCGTCCTGGTTCAGTTCCCGGCCGGTGCCACTGCGGCCACCGGTCCACGCTCCATTTTGCCGCCGTTCTGCAGGAATTGCACGTAGCGCGTTACCAGCCAGCGTTCCTCCTTGTTCAGCTGCGAAGCATGCGCGCCCATGGCAATGTTCTTCCCATAAGTGATGGAGTGGAAGATCTTGCCTTCCGGCAGATCCTTCAACTGCGCACCGTCGTAAGCCGGCGGTGCAGGGTAGTTCCCATTGTTCACCACCGGACCATCGCCCATGCCTTGCTCGCCGTGGCATGCTTGGCAGAACTTCATGAAGATCACCTTGCCTTTCTCCACGTTCGCCTCGGTCATCGCGATCGGGTCCTTCAATGAGACACCTGCTGCTTCATAACCCTCCACGGTATTCGGATACGGATACGGCATGTTGAAGCCCGCCTTGGCCGGATCGCTGCTGAACGGGATCGTGCCTGCCACTGGTTGGCGGGCACTCGGGCGCTCCCGCTGGGAAACCGCCAATTCCTCGCTGCGGGTGTATGGGTCCTGGCCGTAATCCACATAGGCTTCCACCGCCGGGCCGCGATACATATCCGGCATGTATTCCACACCGGGGCTGTTCTTATCGCCGCCGCCGCAGGAGGCCAACAACATCACGGTCGCCAACATGCTGCCTAGTGCGATACCGTGGGAGTGCGTACGCTTGCTCATGGTTCAGTACTGGCGTTCGTTGATCTCGAACACCGGGGTGGTACGCAGCAGGCCGGTGATCTCATCGGAGCTGTGCCCGTGGTTATCGCCCGTGCGCACTTCAATGATGAACTTGTCGTCCGTGGTCCGTGGGTCCGGGTTGCGGGCAGGCATACCGGGCAGGGTCTTGTTGCGGATCAAGTAGGTGATGGCCATCCCGTGCGCGGCGCAAAGTACCGTGAACTCGAAGATCACGGGGATGAAGGCCGGGATGTTCTGGTAGAGGTGGAAGCTGGGCTTACCACCGATGTTCATCGGCCAATCGAAGATGTTGAAGTACCAGATGCCGAACGTGGCCAGCACAGTGCCGGTGATACCGAACATGAACGCTGCGATGCCCAAGCGGGTGCGCTTCACCCCGATGATCGGGTCGATACCGTGGACAGGGAATGGCGAGAATACGTCCTTCACCCGGATACCGCTCGTCACGAGCGTGCGCGCTCCCTCCTTCAGTTGCTCGGGGTCCTCGTAGACCGCGTAGATGACCTTGTTCGCCATGGATCAATGATGCTGATCGGCAGTAGCCTGTTGTTGCTTGTAGCTCTCGCCGCTGGACTTCAGGATGGACTTCAACTCATTCAACGCCACCACCGGGAAGTAGCGGGCGAAAAGGAGGTAAAGCGTGAAGAAGATACCGATGGTTCCCAGGAACACGCCCACATCCACCCAAGTGGGGTGGAACATGGTCCATGAACTGGGCATATAGTCGCGGTGCAAGCTGGTCACGATGATCACGAAGCGCTCGAACCACATCCCCACGTTCACCACGATGCTCATGAAGAAGGTGAACGCCAGGTTCGTCCGCAGTTTCTTGAACCAGAAGAGCTGGGGGCTGATCACGTTGCAGGTCATCATGCTCCAGTAGGCCCACCAGTAGGGTCCGGTCGCACGGTTGATGAAGGCGTAGCTCTCGTACTCCACCCCGCTGTACCAGCTGATGAAGAGCTCGGTGATGTACGCCACACCCACGATGGACCCCGTGACGATGATCACGATGTTCATGTACTCCACATGTTTCACATTGATGTAGCTCTCGAGCTTCATCACCTTGCGCAGGACGAGCAATAAGGTCTGCACCATGGCGAAGCCACTGAACACGGCACCGCTCACGAAATAGGGTGGGAAGATGGTGGTGTGCCAACCAGGAATGATCGACGTGGCGAAGTCCATGCTCACCACGGAGTGTACCGAGAACACCAGCGGTGTGGCCACCCCGGCCAGCACCAAGCTCACCTCCTCGAAGCGTGTCCACGCCTTGGCGTTGCCGGTCCAGCCGAAGCTGAGAATGCTGTAGGCCTTCTTCCAGGCCGGTTTGGTCAGGCGGTCGCGGATGGTGGCGAAATCGGGAATGAGGCCGATGTACCAGAACACCAACGACACGCTGAAGTAGGTGCTGATCGCGAATACGTCCCAAAGCAAAGGGCTGTTGAAATTCACCCAGAGCGAACCGAACTGGTTGGGCAGCGGGAACACGTAATAAGCCATCCAGATCCGGCCCATGTGGATCATGGGGAAGGTGGCGGCCATGATCACCGCGAAAATGGTCATCGCCTCAGCGCTACGGTTGATGGCCATGCGCCACTTCTGGCGGAATAACAGGAGCACCGCGCTGATGAGCGTGCCGGCGTGACCGATACCGACCCACCACACGAAGTTGGTGATGTCCCACGCCCAATCCACGGTCTTGTTCAAGCCCCAAGTACCGATGCCCTCACCGATGAGATAGAGGATGCAGCCGATGCCATAAGCGGCGATCAGCGCGGCGATGCTGGTGAGGATGTACCAACCGCGCGGCGCCTTGTTCTCGATCGGACCCACGATATCGACCGTGATATCGTGATAGGTCTTGTGACCCAGGATGAGCGGTTCGCGGATCGATGATTCGGAATGCATGGGGTCCTGATCGTTATTCCTTAGGCGTGTTGGGCCTCCTCTTCCGAGTTGCGCACCTTCACGAGATAGTTCACATTGGGCTTCACTCCGATCTCCTCCAGCATGTAGTAGCTCCGGTCGCTGCCCGCCAGGCCCTTCACCATGCTCTTCTTGTCGTTCAGGTCGCCGAAGACGATCGCACCGGTACCGCAGGCCGCACTACAAGCGGTCTCGATGCTGCCATCCATCACCGGGGTACCGGCTTCCTTGGCGGCGAGCTTGCCGGCCTGGATGTTCTGTACGCACATGCTGCACTTCTCGATGACGCCGCGGCTACGCACGGTCACATCGGGGTTCAGCACCATGCGGCCGAGATCATCCCAAGCCGGGTTCACTTCCGCGAACTTGTCCGAGACGTAGTTGAACCAGTTGAAGCGGCGCACCTTGTACGGGCAGTTGTTCGCGCAGTACCGTGTGCCGATGCACCGGTTATAGGTCATCTGGTTCAGACCCTCGTTGCTGTGTGTGGTGGCCGCTACCGGGCACACCGTTTCACACGGCGCGTGGTTGCAGTGCTGGCACATCACCGGCATGAAGAACACCTTGGGACTGCTCGAAGGCACTTCCATCTTCGCGTAGAGCGCGATCTTGGACTCCCCTGCTTCACGTCCTTCCTCCCAATGGGTATCGCTGGAGTAATAGCGGTCCAAACGCAACCAGTGCATTTCGCGACTGCGGCGCACCTCGTCCTTGCCCACCACGGAAATGTTGTTCTCGCTGTTGCACGCAGTGATGCACGCACCGCAACCGATGCAGGAGTTCAGGTCGATGCTCAAGCCCCAGCGGTGCCCAACACCTTCCACCGGATGCTCGGCCCACAGGTCGAACTCCGCCACGGGTGCCTTGTCCCGTGAATCGATCACGCCATCGCCGTTGGTATCCTCATGGATCGGCAATGTGTGCGGTGGGTTGTAAGCGTTCTTGTCGCCCGCAGCGAAGGTCGCGAGGGAGGTCTCCCTCACGATGCTATGGCGGTCCATGTGCGTGAGGTGCGTCTGCGTGATCGCGATCGGGTACTCCTCCCCGGTGGCGGTCACCGTCACATTCAACGCGTCGTAACTGATGGCACCATTCACCAAGCTGGTGAAGGGGTAGGCGTTGCGGCCCACCGGTCCGTACACGCCGTTGTGATCCGTGGTACAAGCGGCCATGCCCACCTTTTCGCCGTTGGCACCACGGCCGTAACCGAGTGCGATGGCGATCGTGCCGGACTTCTGGCCGGGGCTAGGCACCACCGGCAACGTGATCTGCTGATCACCGGCCTTCACCGTTACGAGGCTGGCTGGAGCCTGCTCACCCAAGTGATCGTTCAGGCCGAGCTTGGCCACATCGGCGAAGCTCATGCACACGTAGTTGTCCCACGTGATCTTGGCCAACGGATCGGGCATCTCCTGCAACCAAGGGTTGTTGGCATGCTGGCCGTCGCCAATGGCTTCGGTGGTGTAGAGCGTGAGTTCGAAATCACCGGCACCGGAGGCGGCCTGCTTGGCGGCCGCCCCTGCTGTTGGGATCAGGGTGGCATCGAATGTCAAAGCGGTGGCCGCCACCGGGATGGTGACACCGGCCGGAGGATAGACCCCATCATGTACGGACTGGTTCCATACATCTCCGAAGAGCCCCGCTACCGCACCGTGTGATGCGAGGTTCGCCTGCCAGGTCTGTTCGATCAGGTCGCGGTATTTCACGTCGGAGCCGCCCCACTTCAACAGGCTCCCTTGCCAGCTACGGGTATTGAAGAGTTTGCCGATGGTCGGTTGGCCCAGCGCGTAGCTGCCCACCTTCGGCATGTAGTCGTTCCAGCTTTCCAAGTAGTGGTTGTCCGGGCAGTTCCACTGGCACAGGCTGGCGGTCTCGTCCGCGTAGCGGCTGCAACTCACCGTGAGTCCGACCTTGGCAAGACCCGCTTTGAATTCCGCAGCGTTCGGTAGGCTATAGATAGGATTCACCCCTGCCATGATCAGCGCACCGATGCTACCGGCGTTCATGTCCGTGATCAACTGCGCCATGGCAGCATCATCACCTTGGTACAGCATACTGTGCCGGTCCAGGTCGATGGTGGTTCCATAGTTCCCCAACATCAGGTTGATGTTGTTCACCAGGATCTGCACGCCCTCATTGTTGCTGCCCGCGATCACCACACAGCGACCCTTGGCATTCACTAGAGCGTCAGCAGCCTGCGATACGTGTTCATTGTCCAAACCACCACCCACGGCAGTTCCTCCGGTCTTGTTGGCGACGGCGTCGTGCAACGCGATCACCGCCAAGGGCAGTTCGCTCTGCTTCACCGGGATCCGCACATCGGCGTTCGCTCCGGTGATGCTCATGCGCGCTTCCACCTGGAAGTGTTTGCTCATACCCGCACTCGGGTTGCGCTTGAGGGCGTATTGCCACGTGGTCTCGGTGGTCGGTCCCCAGCTGCTGAGGAAGTCCGCATCCACGCTCACGATCACATCGGCCTTCGTGAAGTCATAGCCCGGGAAGACCCGCTTGCCGAAGCTCTTCAGGTTCGCACCCGTCACCCCACAATAGCTGATGGCATCCACCTGTACATGCTCCACGGTGGCATGCTTCACTTTCAGTGCTGCAATAGCAGCGGATGTACTGGGACTTGCTAAGGTGTTCGAAAGGACCACGATCCGCTTCCCGGCGGTATCCGCTGCGGCCAGGCCATCGCCAATGGCCTTGTCGGCGGTGGACCAATCCACCCCTTCATGGGTGTTCGCGCTATCACCCAGCACGTTCTTGCGGGGGCCTTTCACGCGCTCGCCATCGTAGAGCGAAAGCACGGATCCGATGATCCGCGCATTCACCACGCCCTTGTCCAGGCCGGGGTTGCGATTGATACCGAATTGTGGGTTGCCCTTGATGTGGATGGGGCGTCCCTCACGGGTCTTCACCAGGATGCTGGCGAAGTCCTGTCCATCATAGAACGTGCTCGCGTACCAGTTCGCCACACCGGGGGTGATGTCCTCCGGCTTGTTGACGTATGGAATGCTTTTGATCACCGGCGTTTCACAAGCGGCCAGCGTGGCGGCGCCCAAGGAGAAGCCGAGGAATTTGAGGAAATCACGACGGCCCGTGTTGGCACCGGCGAAGGTCTTATCGCCCAACACCTGGTCGATGGCGAGTTCCTGAGGGAACTCCTGTTCCCGGCCCTTCATCACCTCGGGGTCCTTGTTCAGGTCCGCGGCATCCATCCAGTATCGCTTCGTGCTCGACATAGTCCGCGCGTATTCTTAGTAGTGACACTTGGAGCATTCCCAGCCGCCAAGTTCCTTCACGGTGATCTTGCCGTCCTCCAAATACTTCTTCAGTTCGGCGTGCCCCAGGTTCTCATCGCCGTTCAGCCGGGCCATCACTTCATCATAGTAGCCGTTCCCTGCCATCTTCACTTCCTTCTGGGCGTGGCATTGGATGCACCAGCCCATGGTGAGCGGACTCCATTGCTCTGCCACGTCCATCTGCACATCAATGGGTCCGTGGCACTCCTGACACTCCAGTTTGCCTACGGCGACATGCTGGGCGTGACTGAAGAACGCAAGGTCCGGCAGGTTATGCACCTTGATCCAGCGGATGGGTTGCTCCTTGCCGGTGAAGGCCATCTTCCCGGGGTCCCATCCGGTGGCCGCGTAGATCTTGGCGATCTCCGTCTTGCCGGTGTTCCTGCCGGTATCCACGGCCTTGTGGCAGTTCATGCACACATTGGCGCTGGGGATCCCGGCGTGCTTGCTCTTCTCCGCACCGCTATGGCAGTACTGGCAGTTGATCGCGAGGTTGCCCTGATCCACTTTCCCCGCGTGCAGGGTGTGGTTGAACAGGATGGGTTGCTCCGGCTTGTAGTGCGGTACTTCGTCGCCACCATAAACACCGATCACCCATGCGGCATCCCACGCCAACATCATGAGCCATACCGTAATGAACAGACTACCCAAGCCGACGATCACCTTGTGCTCACCGACCCAATTGCTGATCCGCTGCATGCGCGGCAGGTCCGGCACGGGTGCCTTGCCTTCGGCCTCCAACACACTGTTCCGCAGATCACGCTTCACCCCGGCCAAGGATAGGCCCACGACCAGGAAGAGCAGGGCCACTATCACCAGCCAAAGCCAATTGTTGTCATTGGCTGCTACCGGTTCCACCACGACCTCCTTCTTGGCGGTCACCGCAGGCGCATAATTGTCCACGTAGTACAAAGCCGCATCGATCTCCTCGTTGGAAAGCGCTATCGGGGTCATCGGCGTGGGCTTGTATTCCTCCCAAATGGCGGTGGCCATGGGGTTGCCCGTTTTCAAATAGACCTGGCTGTTCTTCACCCAAGCATAGATGTCGCCTTTGCCCTCCCACTTCGCTTTGATCCCCTTCAGTGCGGGGCCGACCAACTTCACGTCCGGCTTGTGGCAGGCACCGCAATTCCCCTTGAAGATCTTCTCCCCGGATGCGTAAAGGGCCGCATCGGCAGGCTGGGCCTGCAATGCAGTGGTTCCAAAAAGAAGAAAGAGTGCGAGAATAGCGTGGACAAGCCCGGGCGATCGTTCTGTAATCCTTGCTAGCAGCGGCATTCCGAGCAAATTAGTGTGGACAAGGGTCCGTTTGTCCGGCGGCAAAAATAAACGGCGAAGCGTACGAAGGGCGGTAGGTAGGGGTGCATGTCACACCGTAGTCATTATTTAGAGTCGTTCTAAATT
>Ga0138256_10000676_pt1 | contig 36727 bp, 30 predicted proteins | sample KNB2016incub_MG_FD_105486 | JGI IMG/M metagenome (GOLD analysis project Ga0138256, IMG submission 105486) | Active sludge microbial communities from wastewater in Klosterneuburg, Austria - KNB2014incub_MG | ecosystem: Engineered > WWTP > Activated sludge > Unclassified | place: Austria... | reverse complement strand
GCCGCGACGCCACGTCCGGCGCGCCGGCCGGAAGGGGCCGCCACGGCCAAACGTCCCCCGCGCCGGCCCGAAGAGACCGCCGCCAAGCGTCCCCCGCGCCGGCGTTAGGAATCCTCAGTCGGCGGCGATGCTGCGGTTGCGCCCTTCGCTCTTGGCGCGGTAGAGCGCGCGATCGGCGCGATCGAACAGGCCGTCGACGGTTTCGGCGTCGCGGATCTCGGCGGCGCCGATGCTGACCGTGATCTTGCCCGTGGTCGCGGCGTCCAGGCTGCAGCGCTGCGCGATGCGCTTGCGGATGCGCTCGGCGATCTGCATGCCCTTGGCGAGCGAGGTCTGGCTCAGGATCACCACGAACTCCTCGCCGCCGAAACGGAAGGCCTGGTCGTAGGGGCGCAGGCAATCGCGCGCCTGTGTCGCCACGGCGCGGATCACCTGGTCGCCGGCGCTGTGGCCGAGAGAGTCGTTGATGCGCTTGAAATGGTCGATGTCGGCAATCAGCATCGCGAACGGCTGCCCGAAGCGCTGCGCACGCGCCACCTCGGTGGCCAGCGCGGCGTCGAGCGCCATGCGGTTGCCGAGGCCGGTCAGCGGATCCTTGCGCGCCAGCAGCTTCAGGCGATGGTGCTGCAGCGCGTTGCTGAGCGGTGCGGCCAGCGGCGCGAGCAACGCGGCCAGCGGCGAGTGCAGCTCGCCGCGCACCTGGGCCTCGACCTGGCCGAGGTATTCGCCGGCCAGGTGCAGCCGCGAACGCAATGTCCTGGTGGTCCCGCGCCCGGCGACGAAGCACTCGGCCGAGTCGGGCGGCGAATAGCACAGGCCCTCGACCGGCAGCGTGAGGCGCAGCTCCTCGAGGAAGAGCTCCAGCAGCTTGCGCAGGTCCAGCTGCCGGTGCAGGCGGTTGCTCAGCTCGAGTTCCGCCAGGCCCAGCGCACGCTGGGCCGGCGCGCCCGCCAGCGGTTGTGCCGGCTGCGCGATCGGGTGCGGGAACTGCAGGATGTCTGCTCCGGCCATTGTCGTCGTCCGCCTGTTGCTGGGGTCGCAGGAGCGACGAAGCGATATTCATGCCACTGGCTGAAGTGTCGCGCGCAACAGACGGAAAACATTGATAAAAGTTCGGCTGCCGCGGCATTTCCCCGCGCCGGACAGCGGAGAGGCCCGACAATTAATTGACGCAGATCCCGGTAGCTGGCTGCCGCGGTCGCCGCGGTGGCAGGCTCTCAGCCGCCCTGCGCGTCCAGGGAACAGCCGGTGACGCCGCTGCTGGCCGGCCCCATCAGGTAGAGATAGGCGGCCATGATCTGCGCCGGCTGCGGGTTGCTCGCCGGGGCCTCGGCCGGATAAGCCTCGCGCCGCATCGCGGTGTTGGTCGCGCCCGGGTTGATGCAGTTGACGCGGATCGCCGAGGTGTTGACCAGTTCGTCGGCGAGTACCTGGCTCAGGCCCTCGATGCCGAACTTCGACACCGCGTAGGCGCCCCAGTACGCGCGCCCGCGCCGCCCGACGCTGGAGCTGGAGAACACGATCGAGGCCTCGGGGGCCAGGCGCAGCGCCGGCATCAATGCCTTGGTGAGCGCAAACGGCGCGCTCAGGTTGACCGCCATCACCTCGAGCCATTTCGCGGTCGGGTACTGCTCCAGCGGCGTGCGCGGTCCGAGCAGCGCGGCGTTGTGCAGTACCCCGTGCAGGCAGCCCAGGGTATCCACGATAGCCTCGTTCAGGGCGCGGTAACTCTCGTCGCCGGCGCTCTTCAGGTCGAGCAGCTGGATCACGGGCTCCGCGCCGCCGTTGGCAACGATTTCGTCGTACACCGCGTCGAGCTTGGCCTGCGTGCGCCCGAGCAGCACCACGGTGGCGCCGTGGGCGGCGAAGGCGAGCGTGGCGGCACGGCCGATGCCGTCGCCGGCCCCGGTCACGAGGATGTTGCGTCCGGCCAGCAGATCGGGCGGTGCCTGGTAGAGATGGGCGGGCTGCATGCGGGTTTGCGCTCTCAGGTGAACAGGAAATGGGTGAACAGGATGTGCGCGATCGCCGGCACCGAGTCCGCGTGGTAGTCCGCCTGCCACTGCGTGACGGCTTCGTCGGGCTCCAGGTAACCGTAGGTGGCGGCGATGGTGCGCATGCCCGCATTGCGCCCGGACTGGATGTCGCGGGCGTGGTCGCCGACGTAGACCGCCTCCGTCACCGCGCAGCCCAGGCGCGCGCAGGCGAGCAGCAGCGGCTCGGGGTCCGGCTTGGTGCGGCTCACGTGATCCGGGCAGACCAGCACGTCGGCCGGCGGCTCGAGGCGGGCGCGCGCGAGCAGCGGTTCGGCGAGGTAGTTCGGCTTGTTGGTGACCACGCCCCAGCGAATCCCGCGCGCGGCGAGCGCCTGCAGCAGTTCGGCGATGCCGGGAAACGGCACGGTATCGACCAGCAGGTGCGCCTCGTAGAGCGCGAGCAGGCGCTGGCGCAGCGGCTCGAAGGCCGGGTCCTCCTCGCCGATGCCGAAAGCGAGGCGCACCAGGGCGCGCGCGCCGTGCGAGACGGTGCGGCGGATCGGCTCGCCGGGCAGCGGCTCGCGGCCGTGCTCGGCGCGCAGCAGGTTCACGGCGGTCACGAAATCCGGGGCGGTGTCGAGCAGGGTGCCGTCGAGGTCGAACAGCACCGCGCGCAGGCGGGGGCGGGCGGAGCGCTCCATCAGCCGGGCTTGCGCGCGTGCACGAGGTAGTTCACGTCGACGTCGCGCCCGATGCTGAACGCCTGCGTGAGCGGGTTGTAGAGCATGCCCGAGATGTCCTCGGTCTGCAGCCCGGCCTGGCGCGTCCAGGCCGCGAGCTCCGAGGGGCGGATGAAGCGCGCGTAGTCGTGCGTGCCCTTGGGCAGCAGCTTCAATATGTGCTCGGCGCCGAGGATCGCGAAGGCGTAGCTCTTCGGGTTGCGATTGATGGTCGCGAAATAGACGTCGCCGCCGGGGCGCACCAGCCGCGCGCAGGCGGCGACCAGCGAGCCGGGGTCGGGCACGTGCTCGAGCACCTCGAGGCAGGTCACGATGTCGAAGCCTCCCGGGCATTCCTCGGCCAGCGCCTCGGCGTTGGCGTGGCGGTAGTCGATCTCCAGGCCCGATTCCAGCAGGTGCAGCCGCGCCACAGCGAGCGGCGCCTCGCCCATGTCGATGCCGGTGACCGTGGCGCCGCGCTGCGCCAGCGCCTCGCTGAGGATGCCGCCGCCGCAGCCCACGTCGAGCACGCGCCGGCCCGCGACCGGGGAGCGCGCATCGATGTAGTTCGCGCGCAGCGGGTTCATCTGGTGCAGCGGACGGAAGTCGCCGGCGCGATCCCACCAGCGGCTCGCCAGCGCCTCGAACTTGGCGATTTCCGCCGCATCGACGTTGGGTGTCGTATCTGTCTTCATTCAACTGGACCTGTGTTGCGATTGAGCGGGCCGCGAGTTCAGCGGCCAGCGATGCGGTGCTGCCAGGCGAGCGCCTCGGCGTGCAGTTCGTCGGGTGCCAGCGTGCACAGCCGGCGTCCGGACAGCACGGCGCGGCCCTCGACCCAGGCGTGGGTGACGGCGGCGCCGCTGCCGGTGTAGACGAGCGCCGAATGCGCGTCATATACGGGCGCGCAGGCGATCCGGCGCATGTCGACGGCGATCATGTCGGCGTCCTTGCCGGGCTCGAGGCTGCCGATGCGCTCGGCCAGGCCGAGTGCCTCGGCGCCACCCAGCGTGGCCATGCGCACGGCCGCGTGCGCCGACAGCGCCGTCGGGTCGCCGCTGCTGCCCTTGGCCAGCAGTGCCGCCAGGCGCATCTCGGCGAACAGGTCGAGCGCGTTGTTGCTGGCGGCCCCGTCCGTGCCGAGCGCGACATTGATGCCGGCGGCGCCCAGCGTGCGCACCGGGCAGAAGCCCGCGGCGAGCTTCAGGTTCGAGCTGGGGCAGTGCAGCACCTTGACCTGGTTGCGCACCAGCAGTTCGAGGTCCTCGGGGGCGACCTGGGTCATGTGCACGGCCTGGAAACGCGGCGACAGCAGGCCGAGTCCCTCGAGGCGCGCCAGCGGGCGGCAGCCGTGGTGCGCGATCGCCTCGTGCACTTCCCCGGCCGTCTCGTGAACGTGCATCTGCACCGGGCTGTCGAGCTCCGCGGCGAGCATCGCCACGCGCGCCAGGGTCTGGTCGCTGGTGGTGTAGGGCGCATGGGGGCCGAAAGCGAAGGAGAGCCGCGGGCAGCTGCGATAGTCGTCGCGCACCTGCAGCCCCCTGGCCAGGTACTCGTCGGCGTTCGCGCCCCAGGCGCTGGCGTGCTCGAGGATCGGGAAGGCGATCTGGGCACGGAAACCCGCTTCCACCACGGCCGCGGCGGCCACGTCGGGGAAGAAATACATGTCGCTGGCGCAGGTGGTGCCGCTGGCGAGCATCTCGGCGATCGCGAGCCGGGTGCCGGTGCGCACGAAGTCCTCGCCCATCCAGCGCGCCTCGGCCGGCCAGATATGGTCCTGCAGCCAGTCCATCAGCGTGTGGTCGTCGGCGAGCCCGCGCAGCAGCGTCATCGCCGCGTGGCCGTGGGTGTTCACCAGGCCGGGCATCAGCAGGTGGTCGTCCAGGGCGGTCTCGAGCGGGGCATGGAATGCCCCGGCGAGGCAATCGCCGGGCACGATGGCCACGATGCGCCCGTCGCGCAGCGCGACGGCATGGTGCTCCAGCACGGTGTCGCGCGGGTTCACCGGCAGGATCCAGCGCGCGCGGATGATCTGGTCGACGTTCTCCAATACCCCTCCCGGGTGGTTCGGGTGCCCAAGGCGGCGGCAAGTATAACCGCAAGCCCTGCGCCCCGGAGGCGTGCGCGGCGGGGGTGACGCCGGTTAGCCCCGCGGCGGGGGGCTGTGCTATGATGCCGCCCCTTTGAAGCCGCCGAAATCCGCGCGCGACAGCCTGCTGCCGCAGCTCCGGTATTGGCCGAATCCATAGACTTTTCAGGTTGTTATGGGCGAATTAGCAAAAGAAATCGTACCGGTCAGCATTGAAGGTGAGTTGCGCCAGTCCTACCTCGATTACGCCATGAGCGTGATCGTGGGGCGGGCGCTGCCGGACGTGCGCGACGGCCTGAAGCCGGTGCACCGGCGCGTGCTGTTCGCGATGAGCGAACTGGGCAACGACTGGAACAAGGCCTACAAGAAGTCGGCCCGCATCGTGGGCGACGTGATCGGCAAGTACCACCCGCACGGTGACTCGGCGGTCTACGACACCATCGTGCGCATGGCGCAGCCCTTCTCGATGCGCTACGTGCTGGTCGACGGACAGGGCAACTTCGGCTCGGTCGACGGCGACTCGGCGGCGGCGATGCGCTACACCGAGATCCGCATGCGCAAGATCGCGCACGAGCTGATCGCCGACCTCGACAAGGAAACCGTGGATTTCGTGCCGAACTACGACGGCACCGAGATGATCCCCGCCGTGTTCCCCACGCGCATCCCGAACCTGCTGGTCAACGGCTCCTCGGGCATCGCGGTCGGCATGGCGACCAATATCCCGCCGCACAACCTCGGTGAAGTGGTACGCGCCTGCCTGGCGTTGATCGACAACCCGGAGCTCGAGATCGATGACCTGATCGAGATCATCCCGGGGCCGGACTTCCCGACCGGCGGCATCATCAACGGCCGCCAGGGCATCGTCGAGGCCTACCGCACCGGGCGCGGGCGCATCTACGTGCGCGCGCGCGCCGAGGTGATCACCGACGACAGCAGCGGTCGCGACACGATCATCATCACCGAGATTCCCTACCAGCTGAACAAGGCGCGGCTGATCGAGAAGATCGCCGAGCTGGTCAAGGAAAAGCGTATCGAGGGCATCTCGGAGCTGCGCGACGAGTCCGACAAGGACGGCCTGCGCGTGGTAATCGAGTTGCGCCGCGGCGAGTCGGGCGAGGTGGTGCTGAACAACCTCTATGCCCAGACCCAGCTCGAGAGCGTGTTCGGCATCAACGTGGTGGCGCTGGTCGACGGCCAGCCGCGCACGCTGAACCTCAAGGAGCTGCTGGAGGCCTTCCTGCGCCACCGCCGCGAGGTGGTGACGCGGCGCACCGTGTACCTGCTGCGCAAGGCGCGCGAGCGCGGCCACGTGCTGGAAGGTCTCGCGATCGCGCTGGCCAACATCGACGCGGTGATCGAGCTGATCCGCAATTCGTCCAACCCCGGCGAGGCGCGCGAACGCCTGGTGGCGCGCGCCTGGGAGCCGGGCTCGGTGCTGGTGATGCTCGAGAAGGCCGGCCCCGATGCCTGCCGCCCCGAGGACCTGCCGCGCGAATTCGGGCTGCGCGAGGGCGGCTACCACCTCTCGCCCGAGCAGGCACAGGCGATCCTTGACCTGCGCCTGCACCGCCTGACCGGCCTGGAGCACGAGAAGCTGCTCGAGGAATACCAGCAGAAGCTCGCCGAGATCGCCGACTATCTCGAGATCCTCGGCGACCCGGGGCGCCTGATGCGCGTGATCCGCGAGGAGCTCGAGAAGGTCGTTGCCGACTACGGCGACAAGCGCCTCACCGAGATCGTCTCCAGCCGGCTCGATCTCACGCGCGAGGACCTGATCCCCCAGGAAGAGCGCGTGGTGACGGTGTCGTTCAGCGGTTACGCCAAGTCGCAGCCGCTCGATGCCTACCAGTCGCAGCGCCGCGGCGGTGTCGGCCGCTCGGGGGCTCCGGTGCGCGAGGAGGACTCGATCGAGCACCTGCTGGTGGCCAATTCGCACCACACGATCCTGTGCTTCTCCGATCGCGGGCGCGTGTTCTGGCTCAAGGTCTACGAGATCCCGGTCGCCTCGCGCGGCGCCAAGGGGCGGCCGCTGGTGAACCTGCTGAAGCTGGAAGGCGACGAGCGCATCACCTCGCTGTTGCCGGTCGGCTCCTTCGACGCCGAGCGCTTCGTGTTCATGGCGACCTCGGACGGCACCGTGAAGAAGACGCCGCTCGACGCCTTCTCGCGTCCGCGCGGCAACGGGCTGATCGCCATCGACCTCGGCGAGGACGACCACCTGGTCGGCACCGCGATCACCGACGGCAACAGCGACGTGCTGCTGTTCAGCAGCGGCGGCAAGGCGGTGCGTTTCAGGGAATCCGAGGTGCGCGCCATGGGGCGCAACGCGCACGGCGTGCGCGGCATGCGCCTGCCGGCCGGGCAGCGCGTGGTGTCCCTGATCGTGCCCGACGACAGCGCCTCGCACGTGCTGACGCTGAGCGCCAACGGTTACGGCAAGCGCACCGTCACCGCCGAGTTCCCGCGCCATTCCCGCGGCGGCCAGGGCGTGATCGCGATGCAGGCGAGCGAGCGCAATGGCGCGCTGGTGGGCGCGATCCGCGTGCTGCCGAGCGACGAGATGATGCTGATCAGCGACCAGGGCACGCTGCTGCGCACGGTGGTGGACCAGATCTCGCTGCTGAGCCGCAACACCCAGGGCGTGAAGGTCATGAACGTCCGTGACGGCGAGACGCTGGTCGGCATGGCCCGCATTGCCGAGGCCGAGGGCCCGGTGGCGGCGCACGAGGACGAGGACGGCGCCAGCGCCGCGGATCCCGCGGACGGCTGAGGCGCATTTTTTCTTTCGCACGCAACGAGGAAGGCGGAGCCATGACACGAGTATTCAATTTCTGCGCGGGACCGGCCGCGCTGCCCGAGGCGGTGCTGGCGCGCGCGCGCGACGAGCTGCTCGACTGGCACGGACGCGGCCTCTCGGTGATGGAAATGAGCCACCGCGGCAAGGACATGGTCGCCATCGCGGAGAAGGCCGAGGCGGACCTGCGCGAGCTGCTAGGCATCAGCGACGACTACGCGGTGCTGTTCCTGCAGGGCGGCGCGACGGCGCAGTTCGCCGCGGTGCCGCTGAACCTGCTCGGCGCGGCCGGCAAGGCCGATTACGTGAACACCGGACAGTGGTCGGTCAAGGCCATCGCCGAGGCGCAGAAGTACTGCGAGGTCAACGTGGCGGCGAGCTCGGAAGCCACGCGCTTCACCGGCGTGCCGGCGCAGTCGGTATGGCAGCGCTCGCCGGCGGCCGCCTACCTGCACTACACGCCCAACGAGACCATCGGCGGCGTCGAGTACGGCTGGGTGCCGGAGGTGGGCGCCACGCCGCTGGTCGCCGATATGTCCTCGACCATCCTGTCGCGCCCGATCGACGTGAACCGCTTCGGCGTGATCTATGCCGGCGCGCAGAAGAACATCGGTCCGGCGGGGCTGGTGCTCGTGATCGTGCGCCGTGACCTGCTCGGGCGGCCCGACCCGCGCACGCCCGCCGTGCTCGACTGGACGCTGCAGGCGAAGAACGCCTCGATGTACAACACGCCGCCCACCTATTCCATCTACCTCGCCGGGCTGGTGTTCCAGTGGCTGAAGGACCAGGGCGGGCTCGCCGCGATGGGCGAGGTCAACCGGCGCAAGGCCGAGGCGCTGTACGGCTATATCGACGGCAGCGGCTTCTATGCCAACCCGGTCGAGAAAGCCTCGCGCTCGTGGATGAACGTGCCGTTCACGGTGGCCGACGCCGCGCTCGAGAAGCCCTTCGTCGCCGAGGCGGAAAAAGCGGGCCTGCTGTACCTCGAGGGCCACCGCTCGGTCGGCGGCATGCGCGCGAGCATCTACAACGCGGTCGGCATGGACGCGGTGACCGCGCTGATCGACTTCATGAAGGATTTCGCGGCCCGCAAGGGCTGAGCACGGCATGCCCGAGATGACGGATTCCGCCAGCGCGCTCGATCGCATCCGCGCCGAGATCGACGGCATCGACCTGCAGCTGCAGGCGCTGCTGAACCGCCGTGCCGCGTGCGCGCAGCAGGTCGCCGAGGTGAAGAAGGCCGAGCTGCTGGCGGCACATGGCCACGTGGAGCCGGGGCAGGTGAACTTCTACCGCCCCGAGCGCGAGGCGCAAGTGCTGCGCCGCGTGATGGCGCGCAACGACGGGCCGCTGCCGGCGACCGAGGTCGCGCACATCTTCCGCGAGATCATGTCGGCCTGCCTCGCGCTCGAGAAGCCGATGACCATCGCGTTCCTGGGCCCCGAGGGCACGTTCACCCAGGCCGCGGCGGTGAAGCATTTCGGTTACGCGGTGCTGAGCCGTCCGCTGGCGACGATCGGCGCGGTGTTCGAGGAAGTCGAGTCGGGCGAGTCGGACTACGGCGTGGTGCCGGTGGAGAATTCCACCGAGGGCATGGTCACGCACACGCTGGACAACTTCGTGCGCTCGACGCTGAAGATCTGCGGCGAAGTCGAGCTGCCAATCCGGCATCACCTGCTGGGCGCGCCCGGCTGCCGGCTGGAAAACGTCACGCGCATCTGCGCCCACCAGCAGGCGCTTGCCCAGTGCCGCGCCTGGCTGGAGAAGAACTGGCCGCGCATCGAGCAGCAGGCGACGTCGAGCAACGCCGAGGCGGCGCGCCTGGCGGCGGCCGATGCCACGGTCGCCGCGATTGCCGGCGACATGGCGCGCGAGACCTACGGCCTGGTGACGCTGGCGGCAGGCATCCAGGACTACGCCGACAACACCACGCGCTTCCTCGTGGTCGGGCGCGAGATGGTCAAGCCGAGCGGCAGCGACAAGACCTCGATCATCGTCTCCACGCACAACAAGCCCGGCGCGCTGTTCAAGCTGCTCGAACCGTTCCAGCGCGAGCAGCTGATGCTGACGCGCATCGATACGCGGCCCTCTCGTTCCCAGCCCTGGACCTACCTCTTCTTCATCGAATTCGAGGGGCACCAGGATGATCCGAAGGTGGCGGCCGTGCTGGCCGAGCTGGAGGAGCAGACGGTGATGCTGAAGATCCTCGGCTCCTATCCCCAGGCAGTGATCTGAGGCCATGAGCGCGCGCGTGGGCACGCTGCTCTTCGTCGGCCTGGGCCTGATCGGCGGCTCGCTGGCCGCTGCGCTGCGCGGCACCGGCTTCGCCGCCCGCATGACGGCGTTCAACCGCAATCGCGCCACGCTCGATTTCGCGCTCGGCGCCGGTCTCATCGATGCCGCGCCGGCGAGCCTCGAGGAGGCCATTGCCGAAGCCGACCTCATCGTGGTCGGCGTGCCCACGCTGAGCGTGGGCCGGATCTTCGCGGCGATCCGCGCGCACGCGCGCCCGGATGTGCTGATCACCGACGTGGCCAGCGTCAAGGGCAGCGTGGTGGCGGCCGCGCGCGAGGCCTTCGGCGCGGTGCCGCCGCGGCTCATCCCGGGGCACCCGATCGCCGGCGCGGAGAAATCCGGCGTCGAGGCGGCGCGCGCGGATCTCTTCGTGCGCCATCGCGTGATCCTGACGCCGCTCCCGGAGTCGGATCCCGAGGCGCTCGCGACGATCGACGCCATGTGGCGGCTGACCGGCGCCGAGGTGGTGCGCATGGACGTGGCCGCGCACGACCGCGTGCTCGCCATGACCAGCCACCTGCCGCACCTGCTCGCCTTCGCCCTGGTCGACAGCCTGGCCAGGCAGCCGGCGAGCGAGGAGATATTCCGCTGCGCGGCCGGGGGTTTCCGCGACTTCACGCGCATCGCCTCCAGCGACGTGGTGATGTGGCGCGACATCGCGCTGGCCAACCGCGATGCGTTGCTCGGGGCGCTGGATGGCTTCACGCAAACGCTGGACGCCGTGCGCGCGGCTGTCGCGAGCGGCGACGGCGAGGAGCTGGAACAGGTGTTCGGGCGTGCGCGCGCGGCGCGCGAGCGCTACCTGCGCTGGCTCGAACGGGGCGAATCGCGCTGAATTCTTGCTGGACAATGACGGGGGCAAAGTGACACACGACGGGCGAATCGATTACATCGCGAGCGGCGGCGCCGTGCTGCGCGGCGAGCTGCGCGTGCCCGGCGACAAGTCGATCTCGCACCGCTCGATCATGCTGGGCTCGCTGGCCGAGGGCACCACGGAGGTCAGCGGTTTCCTCGAGGGCGAGGACAGCCTGGCGACGCTGGCGGCCTTCCGCGCCATGGGCGTGCGCATCGAGGGGCCCGAGCAGGGGCGCGTGCGCATCGAGGGCGTGGGCATGCACGGCCTGCGCGCGCCCGCGGCTGCGCTCTACCTCGGCAATTCCGGCACCTCGATGCGGCTGCTGGCCGGGCTGCTGTCGGCGCAGCGCTTCGACGTCTGCCTGAGCGGTGACGAATCCCTGACGCGCCGCCCGATGGCGCGCGTGGCGGATCCGCTGCGCCAGATGGGTGCGCAGATCGAGACCGCCGCCAACGGACGCCCGCCGCTGTGGCTGCGCGGCGGCCACGCTCTGCACGGCATCGAGTACCACATGCCGGTGGCCAGCGCGCAGGTCAAGTCCGCGGTGCTGCTGGCGGGGCTCTATGCCGCGGGCACCACGCGCGTGATCGAGCCGGCGCCGACCCGCGACCATACCGAGCGCATGCTGAGCGGCTTCGGCTACCCGGTGCTGCGCGACGGCGCGCGCGTGGAACTGGTCGGCGGGCAGAGCCTGCGCGCGACGCGCGTCGATGTGCCCGCGGACATCTCCTCGGCGGCTTTTTTCCTGGTCGCGGCGGCCATCACGCCGGGTTCGGAACTGCTGCTGAAGAACGTGGGCGTCAACCCGACGCGCACCGGCGTGATCAACATCCTGCGGGCGATGGGCGCGAGCATCGAGCTCCTCGATCCGCGCGAGTCCGGCGGCGAGCCGGTCGCGGATCTGCGCGTGCGCGCCGCGCCGCTGCGCGGCATCGAGATCCCGCTGGAGCAGGTGCCGCTGGCGATCGACGAATTCCCGGCGCTGTTCATCGCCGCGGCCTGCGCCGAGGGCGAGACGGTGCTGCGCGGCGCCGAGGAACTGCGGGGCAAGGAAAGCGACCGCATCGATGCGATGGCGCGCGGGTTCGAGGCGCTGGGTGTGCGGCACGAAACGCTGCCCGACGGCATCCGCATCCGTGGCGGGGCGATCGGCGGCGGCACCATCGACAGCCGCGGCGACCACCGCATCGCGATGGCCTTCGCGGTTGCCTCGCTGCGCGCCAGCGCCCCGATCGAGATCCTCGACTGCGCCAACGTCGCCACCTCGTTTCCGGGCTTTCGCGAACTCGCGGCGGCGGCCGGACTGACCGTCACTCATAAAGCGACGGGTGCCTGAGCGTCCGCGCGCCGCAGACCAAGGATAGAAATGATTACCGAAGAAGACATTCCGGTCATCGCCGTCGACGGGCCGAGCGGCTCGGGCAAGGGCACCGTCTGCCGGTTGCTGGCCCGCGAGCTGGGCTGGAACCTGCTCGACAGCGGTGCCATGTACCGCCTGGTCGGGCTGGCCGCGCGCAACCACGGCGTGCGGCTGGACAACCACGCCGCGCTCGACGTGCTGGCCGGGCACCTCGATGTGCAGTTCCGCCCCGGCGAGGACACCGCCGAGGCGCGCGTGATCCTGGAGGGCGAGGACGTGAGCCAGCTGCTGCGCACCGAGGAGGTGGGCGCGCTCGCCTCCGAGGTTGCCGCGGTGCCCGCGGTGCGCGCTTCGCTGCTGCGGCGCCAGCGCGCGTTCAAGATCCGTCCCGGGCTGGTGGCGGACGGGCGCGACATGGGCACCGTGGTGTTCCCGGAGGCGCAGTTCAAGGTGTTCCTGACCGCGAGCGCCGACGAGCGCGCCCGGCGCCGGTATAAGCAGTTGAAAGATAAGGGAGAAGCTGTTAGCCTGCCGCGCCTCGTGGCAGACATCGAAGCGCGCGACCGGCGCGATACCGAGCGTTCCGTGGCGCCGCTCAGGGCGGCGCCCGATGCGGTGACGGTCGATACCACGGGGATGGGCATCCAGGAAGTCTTCGACCTCCTGATGGCCGAAGTGAAGGAACGGGGCATGCTCTGAAGCCCCGGATGCGGCGGCGTCATACCCTGTGGCGCCACGCACGGCTCCAGTTGCCGGGGATTTCTGTCCAGCATCCCGGCCGCTGGTTTTTTTATTTTGACCCTGAGCCGGCTGGGGCGAGGGCAAGACCATACGAGCGGCAAGTCCGCTGCAGGATATTCCAATGACCGAGAATTTTGCGCAGCTTTTCGAAGAGAGCCTGAAGACCGTTGAGATGGACGTCGGCTCCATCATCACCGGCGTGGTCATCGACATCGACAACGAGTGGGTCACCGTGCACGCCGGACTGAAGTCCGAGGGCGTGATCCCGCGCGTGCAGTTCCTCGACGACAACGGCGAGTTCCACCTCGAGATCGGCGACGAAGTGTACGTCGCGCTCGAGGCCATCGAGGACGGCAACGGCGAAACCCGCCTGTCGCGCGAAAAGGCTCGCCGTGCCGAGACCTGGAAGGCCCTCGAGGGCTCCTTCGAGAACAGCGAAGTGGTGCGCGGCGCGATCAACGGCAAGGTCAAGGGCGGCTTCACGGTCGACATCCAGGGCATCCGCGCGTTCCTGCCGGGTTCGCTGGTCGACGTGCGCCCGGTGCGCGACACCGCGCATCTCGAAGGCCAGACGCTGGATTTCAAGGTCATCAAGCTCGACCAGAAGCGCAACAACATCGTGGTTTCGCGCCGCGCCGTGCTCGAGCAGGCGAACAGCGCCGAGCGCGAATCGCTGCTGGCAAACCTGCAGGAAGGCGCAACGTTGAAGGGCGTGGTCAAGAACCTCACCGACTACGGCGCCTTCGTGGATCTCGGCGGCGTGGACGGCCTGCTGCACATCACCGACATGGCATGGCGTCGCATCAAGCACCCGAGCGAAGTGGTGAAGGTGGGCGACGAGATCGACGTGAAGGTCCTGAAGTTCGACCGCGAGACGAACCGCGTCTCGCTCGGCCTGAAGCAGCTGGGCTCCGATCCGTGGGTCAACATCAAGGCCCGCTACCCCGAGAACGCCCGCGTCAAGGCGCGCGTCACCAACCTCACCGATTACGGCTGCTTCGCGGAGCTCGAGCAGGGCGTGGAAGGCCTGGTGCACGTCTCGGAGATGGACTGGACCAACAAGAACATCCATCCCTCGAAAGTGGTGCAGGTCGGCGACGAGGTGGACGTGATGATCCTCGACATCGACGAGGAACGTCGCCGCATCTCGCTCGGCATGAAGCAGTGCTCCGAGAACCCGTGGGACGCGTTTGCCTCGACCCACACCAAGGGCGAGCGCATCAGCGGCAAGATCAAGTCGATCACCGACTTCGGCCTGTTCATCGGCCTCGACGGCAACATCGACGGCCTGGTGCACCTGTCGGACATCTCCTGGCACGAAACCGGCGAGGAAGCGGTACGCGCGTACAAGAAGGGCGATGACGTCAACACCGTCATCCTGTCGATCGACCCCGAGCGCGAGCGTATTTCGCTCGGCATCAAGCAGCTCGAGGACGATCCCTTCAACAATTTCGTCGCCATCAACGACAAGGGCTCGATCGTGACCGGAAAGGTCGTCGACGTCGATGCCAAGGGCGCCGTGATCGAGCTGGCCGAGGACGTGCAGGGCACGCTGAAGGCCTCCGAGATCAGCCGCGACAAGATCGAGGATGCGCGCAACGTGCTGAAGATCGGCGACTCGGTGGAAGCGAAGATCATCAACGTGGATCGCAAGAACCGCGTGATCGGGCTTTCGGTCAAGTCGAAGGACGTGCAGGACGAGAAGGAGGCCATCAAGGCACTCAAGGAAGAGTCCGAGGCGGCGCCTGCCACCACCATCGGGGACCTGATCAAGGCCCAGATGGAACGCAAGTAACACGCCGCACGAAGCGGGGCCCCAGGGCCCCGCTTTCGTTTCCGGCCTGCCGCGGGTGCGGCCAGCCCCGTGCGTTAGACGCGAGTCCCGATCTGGCCTATTATTCTGGCTGTCTGCTTTTTGCAATAAAAACAGCGGGTTGAACATGACGAAGTCGGAGCTCATCGAACGCATCGCGACGCAGCAGAAGCAGCTGTCGCCGAAGGACGTCGAACTCGCCGTCAAGATGATCATCGAGTACATGGCGCAGAGCCTGTCGACGGGGGATCGTATCGAGATCCGCGGCTTCGGCAGTTTCTCGCTCCACTATCGCGAGCCCCGGCGCGGGCGCAACCCCAAGACCGGCGATGCGGTCGACCTGCTGGGCAAGTACGTTCCCTACTTCAAGCCGGGCAAGGAGATGCGCGAGCGCGTGAATCTCAATGCCGACCAGGAAATCAGCGGCTGAGACGCCGGTGATGAAACGTCTCAAGCGTTTGCTGCTGCTGGCACTGGTGCTGGGCGTCGGGCTGTGGGCCTTCCTGTTTTCCCTCGCCAACAGCGAGCCGGTGACGCTGGACCTGGTGTTCGCCCGCCTGGAGCCGGCAGCGCTCTCCGTGTGGCTGATCGCGGCTTTCGTCGGGGGCGGCTTGTGCGGGCTGTTCGCGGGCAGCGTGGCGATCTGGCGTGCGCAGCGTGCCCTCCCGCGCTCGCGGCGCGTACCCGCGGCGCCGGCGGTCGTGGCGCCACCCGCGGGCACAACTGCGGCAACGCGCTGAGCACGGCGTCTCCATCCATCACCGGCGCTGGCGCGGCGACGCGGGCGGCGTTTCCGAGGTCTCGCATGCAATCTCCATCCGGCTCCCCTGATCGCTGCGCCGACGCCGGCCCGCGCATCGTCGTGGCACTGGACTACGCCACCGCGGCGGCGGCGCTGGCGATGGCCGGGCGGCTCGACCCGCGCCGTTGCCGGCTCAAGGTCGGCAAGGAGCTGTTCACGGCCGCAGGCCCGGAGCTGGTGCGCAGCCTGGTCGCGCGCGGCTTCGAGGTGTTCCTGGATCTCAAGTTCCATGACATACCCAACACGGTTGCCGGCGCGGTGCGCGCGGCCGCGGAGCTGGGCGTGTGGATGGTGAACGTCCACGCCGGCGGCGGCCGGCGCATGATGCAGGGCGCGCGCGCCGCGCTCGCTTCGCTGCCCGGGCCGCGGCCGCTGCTGATCGCCGTCACCGTGCTCACCAGCATGGAAGCCGACGAGCTCGCGGAAACCGGTGTGAGCGGCGGGCTGGAGCAGCAGGTGCTGCGTCTGGCGGGGCTCGCGCTCGAGTGCGGGCTCGATGGCGTGGTCTGCTCGGCGCGCGAGGCGCCGCTGCTGCGCAGCCATTTCGGTGCCGCGCCGGTGCTGGTCACGCCCGGCATCCGGCCGGCCAGCGCCGCCCCCGACGACCAGCGCCGCACGCTGACGCCGGCCGAGGCTCTGGCCGCGGGCAGCGATTACCTGGTGGTGGGGCGCCCGATCACCGCTGCCGCCGATCCGGGCGCGGCGCTGGAGGCGATTCTGTCCGACATTTCCTACAGATTCTCCTGAATGGGCATGCTAGCGTTTGTTCACGGTGCAACGGATGCACCGTGTCATGTCCCGACAATCAAGGAGGATTCCAATGAAACTCGCAGACGTTCTGAAGGCATCGGTACTGGGGCTCTCGCTGCTCGTGCTGCCGGCGGCTCACGCCGCCGCGGAGCAGGCCAGTGCGGGCGGCGCGCCGGTGCAGCAGGCCAGCCAGCAGGTCAACATCAACACCGCGGATGTCGCCACGCTCGCCGGGTCGCTGCGCGGCGTGGGTATCAAGAAGGCCGAGGCGATCGTGGCGTATCGCAGCGAGCACGGTCCGTTCAAGTCCGTGGATGAGCTGGTCAATGTCAAGGGTATCGGTGACAAGATGCTGGAGCAGTTGCGCTCGCAAGTGTCGCTCTGAGCGCTCGCCAGGGCATCGCCGGGGGCGCCCGCGGGCGCCCCTTCCTTTTTGTTCACGCGCATCGTGCCCGGTGCGCCTGCCGGCAGGCCGCCGCCAATGAGCCGTATCGCGCTCGTCACCGGGGGCGGCGGCTACATCGGTTCGGCGTTGTGTCGCGCACTGCAGGGGCGGGGCTGGCGCGTGCTTGCCACGGCGCGCGATCCGGCCATCGTGACGGCGACACCGTGCATCGCGCTGGAACTCGAGGATGCCGCGGCCGGGCACGTGGATCCGCAGGTGTGTCGGGATGCCGAGGTGGTATTCCACCTGGCCGGCATCGCGCACCGCGGCGCCGATGCGCTCGCGCTCGAGCGCATCAACTGCGATGCCACGCTGGCGCTCGCGCGCGCGGCAGAAGCGGCCGGAGTCGCGCATTTCGTCTATCTCAGCAGCCTGTACGCGGGCGCCTGCGATCCGGGGGCGCCTGGCGCGCGCGGCGACGCCTACGCGCGCTCGAAGCGGCTGGCCGAGCTGGGCCTGCTCGGCGCCGAGCCCAACTGGCGCATGCGCGTGACGATCGTGCGCCCGGCGCTGGTCTACGGTGGCGCGATGAAGGGGCGCCTCGCCACGCTGCGCGCGCTCGCGCTGAAGGGCTGGCTGCCCGATCTGCCGCCCGTGGGCAACACGCCGATGATCGCGCTGCCCGACCTCGTGCACGCGCTCGCGCTGTTGGGCGCGCATCCGAGCATCAGCGGCAACATGTTCACGGTGAGCGACGGCGAGCGCTACCCGCTGGATCGCATCGCGCACGCGATGCACCGGCTCGCGGGTCGGGGCGGCGGCGCGTGGCGCATCCCGGCGGGCCCGTTCGCGCTGGCGCTGGCCGCGGCGGCGCGGCTCGGGCGCCTGCCCGTGCTCGGATCTCGACTGGCCCTGCCACGCGGCCTGGCCGACTGGACGGTGGATCCCGATCAGCGCCTGCGCGCGCTCGGCTGGGCTCCCGCGCTCACCCTGGAAACCGCGCTTGCACCGGCCATGCCGGATGGGGAGCGCGCATGAGGGGCGAGCACTGATGCGCGCTCTTGCCGTGGTTGCCACCGCCTTCACGGTGGGGTGGTGCGTGACCTGGTGCTATTGCCGCTGGGCGCTGCGTGCCGGACATCTCGACGTGCCGGGCGCGCGCAGTTCGCATGCCCTTGCCACGCCGACCGGCGGCGGCGCGGGCATCGTGGCTGGCTGCGCCGCGGCGCTCGTCGCGACCATGGCCGGTGGCGCGGTGCACGCGGACTGGTTGCTGGTGCTTTGCCTTGCGCTGCTCATGGCGGGGCTGGGATACGCCGATGACCGGCGGGCCCTGCCGGTGCTCCCGCGGCTGCTGGGGCAGTTCGGCGCGGCCGCGGCCGTGATGGCCTGCGCGCTGGCGGTGGCCGGCATCGGGCCCGGGGGCGCGGGGTTGCTGCTCCTGCCGCCGGGGCTGCTCGCGCTGGTCTGGCTGAACAACGCCTTCAATTTCATGGACGGGATCGACGGTCTCGCCGCGTCCCAGGCCGTGTTCATGGCCGGGGCGGCGGCGTGGCTGGTCGCGTTCGGCGCCGGTGCGGACGACTCGGTGCTGCTGCTCGGCGGCATCGCCGGGGCGGCATCGGGCTTCCTGGCGTTGAACTGGCCGCCGGCGCGCATCTTCATGGGCGACACCGGCAGCCAGCCGCTGGGCCTGCTGCTCGGTGGCGCCGCGGCGGTGACGGTGGCGCGCGGCGAGCTCTCGCTGGCCGTGTGGGCAATCCTGTGGGCCGCCTTCCTCGCCGACGCCACGCTGACCCTGCTGCACCGGGCATGGCGGCGCCAACCGCTGCTGCAGGCGCACCGCGATCACGCCTACCAGCGGCTGGCGCGGCGCCGCGGCGCGCACCGCCCGGTGACGCTGGGCTGCATCGCGCTGAACCTGTGCTGGCTGCTGCCGCTGGCATGGCTTGCGCACCGGATGCCCCGTTTGGGCCTGGTTTGCGTGCTGATCGCCTACGTTCCGGTCTGCCTGGGCGTGCTTGCGGTGCTGCTGCGCGATGGGCGCGAGTCCCCCGCGGCATCGTCCGGACGTCCAGTGAAATAGTGGGCACGATTGAGGGCGTCGCTTCGCGCCATGCCGGTGCCCATTTGCGTTAGCATTCCCGGTGCCGTCGAGAACAAGAGGCACGGGTGGGGCGTGGCGAGAGAAGCGCGATGAATCTGTTGTTCCGCATGTTGCGCGAAGCCGCTCGGGCCAGCAGCGCGTTCATCACGCTGCTGTATGAACGCTTCGTCGTGCTCCCGCACAACGTGAAGCAGGCACTGCTGCTGCTGGTCGACCTGGTGTCCATCCCGGTGGCCCTGTTCATCGCGACCACGCTGCGCTACGGCACGCTGCAAGTGGAGATCGGCTCCAGTGAACTCCTGGTCTGTGCCGCCACGGTGCTGGTCTCCGCGGTGGTGTTCCTGCGCCTGGGACTCTACCGCGCGATCGTGCGGTTCATGGGCCACGAGGCCATCGTCGCCATCGTCAAGGGCGTCACCATCTCGGCACTGTTGCTGGCGCTGTTCACGCTGCTGACGCGCGCCGAGGTGCCGCGCTCGCTGCCGATGATCTACTGGTGCCTCATGCTTATCTGCGTGGGCGGCTCGCGCCTGGTGCTGCGTTCCTGGTACCGGCATCGCCGCGAGCGCAGCGCGCGTCGCATTGCCATCTATGGTGCCGGTTCGGCGGGCCGTCAGCTGCTGACCGCGCTGCTGCACGGCGAGCAGTTCGACCCGGTGCTGTTCATCGACGACAACCCTGCGCTGCGTGGCCGGGTGATCAACGACGTGCCGGTGATCGGGCTCGACCAGCTGCCCGCGAAGATCCGGCACTCCGGGATCGCCGAGATATTCCTCGCCATGGCATCGATCGGCGCCGATCGCAGGCGCGAGATCACCCAGGCACTCACCGAGCTCGCCGTGCACGTGCGCACGATCCCGCGTTTCGAGGATCTCGTGCGCGGGCGCGCGGACATCAGCGAGGTGCAGGAGATCACGCTAGAGGACCTGCTCGGTCGCGAGCCGGTGCCGCCGCGCCCCGACCTGCTGGCCGTCTGCATCGCCGGCAAACGGGTGATGGTCACCGGCGCCGGCGGCTCGATCGGTTCCGAGCTGTGCCGCCAGATCCTCGCCGAATCGCCCGCTGAGCTGCTGCTCGTCGACGCCAGCGAGTTCGCGCTCTACAACATCGAGCGCGAGCTGCTCGATGTGGCCGCGCGCGGGGGGCTTGCCACGCGCATCGTCGCGCTGCTCGGTTCGGTGCAGGACCACGCGCGCATGCGCCTGCTGCTCGAGGGTTTCCAGGTCCAGACCGTCTATCACGCGGCGGCGTACAAGCACGTGCCGCTGGTCGAGCACAACGTCATCGAGGGCGTGCGCAACAACGTGATGGGCACGCTCACGGTGGCGCGCGCGGCGGCCGAGGCCAAGGTGCGCACCTTCGTGCTGGTCTCCACCGACAAGGCCGTGCGGCCGACCAACGTCATGGGCGCCAGCAAGCGCCTTGCCGAGATGGTGATGCAGTCGCTGGCCGCCGCGAACGCCGGCGGCACGCGCTACGTCATCGTGCGTTTCGGCAACGTGATCGGCAGTTCCGGCTCGGTGGTGCCGCTGTTCCAGGAGCAGATCGCCGCGGGCGGACCGGTCACGGTCACGCACGCCGAGGCCGAGCGCTATTTCATGACCATTCCGGAAGCCGCGCAGCTGGTGCTGCAGGCGAGCGCGATGGGCAGCGGGGGCGATGTGTTCGTGCTGGACATGGGCGCGCGGGTGCGCATCCACGACCTCGCCCGGCGCATGATCCACCTGGCCGGCAAGGAAGTGCGCGACGAGGCCAATCCGGGCGGGGACATCGAGATCCGCATCACCGGGCTGCGTCCCGGCGAGAAACTGCGCGAGGAACTGCTGTCCGAGGGCAGCGTCGGCGCCACCGGGCATCCGATGATCCTGCGCGCGGTCGAGGAATGCCTGCCGTGGGCCGAGCTCGAGCGCGTGCTCGAGGAGCTGAGCGAGGCCTGCGTCGACTATGATTGCAAGCGGGTGCGCGACATCTTCGCGCGCGTGGTGCGCGGTTTCGACGACCGCTACCCGTGCGCCGATGCGCTGGGCGAGCGGCTGAACGAGCGCGCGGCCGGACAGCGTCCGCGCCTGAAGATGCTGGCGCCGGTGAAGTCCGGCTGAGGGAGCTTGCCCTCGCGCGCGCTGGCGCGCCGGCCAATGAAATTGCTGCTGCCTGGAGGAAGGATTCCCGATGCGATACGTGGATGTGTTCAATGGCGATGCCGACGGCATCTGCGCGCTGCTGCAGCTGCAGCTGAGCAGCCCGCGCGACAGCGAGCTGGTCACCGGGGTCAAGCGCGACATCGACCTGCTGCGCCAGGTGCGGGCCGGCGCGGGCGACCGGATCACGGTGCTCGACGTCGCCATGGAGAAGAACCGCGCCGATCTCGACCGCCTGCTCGCGGCGGGCGCCAGCGTGTTCTACGTGGACCATCACATCCCGGGCGAGATCCCCGAACACGCGGGATTGCAGGCCATCATCAACACCGCGCCGGAGGTCTGCACCAGCCTGCTGGTGAATGGCCACCTGAAGGGCGCACACGCGCGCTGGGCGGTGGTCGGCGCTTTCGGCGACAACCTGGGCGAGAGCGCGCGGCGCCTGGCGACCCAGATCGGGCTGGACGGCGAGGCGCTCGCGGCGGCCGAGAACCTCGGCAACTACATCAACTACAACGGTTACGGCCCGAGCATCGAGGATCTGCACTTCGCGCCGGCCGAGCTGTTCCGGCGCCTGCGCCCCTACGCGGATCCGCTCGCCTTCATCGCCGGGGACCGCGAGACCTTCGGCAGGCTCGAGGAGGGCTTTCACGGCGATATGGGCATGGCGGCGGCCCTGAAACCGATGCACGAGTCCGCGAGCGCGGCGGTGTTCCTGCTGCCCGACGAGCCCTGGGCGCGGCGCGTGAGCGGCGTCTACAGCAATGACCTGGTGAACCTGCATCCGGCGCGCGCGCACGCGGTGCTCACCGAGATCGGCGGCGGCGATCTGCTGGTGAGCGTGCGCGCGCCGCTCGCCAACCGCACCGGCGCCGACGAGGTGTGCCGGCAGTTCGCCACCGGCGGCGGGCGCAAGGCGGCCGCGGGGATCAACCGGCTGGCGCGCGAGGATCTCGCACGCTTCATCGACGTGTTCTGCTCCTTCTACGCGGCGCACGCCGGGAGCTGAGGGGCGTGCCGACGGCATGGCCCGCCCACATGCCAGCGCCCGGCGCCATGCGGCGGCAGACGGTGTTGCGCCTGCTCATGCTGCTGTGGTGCGTAGCGCCCGAAGCGACGCGAGCCGAAGGGGAAATCCAGGTCGGCGCTCCGCGCTGCCAGCCTTCGCAGGGTTGCGAAACTGCCGAGGCGCAAGCGCCGGCGCAGCACTGGGTCGACACCTCGTACGCCTACGTGACCTCGCGCACCGATTCGCTGGCGGTGTGGCTGGATTCCTTCTTCGGCACGGTGACCTCGGACATGGAGTCCGCCGACTCGGTGTTGCGCTTGCGCACCGAGTACGAGTGGAACGAGGAGGACGGCGAGGACTACAAGGTGCGTCTGCGCGGCAAGGTCGATCTGCCGCGCCTTGACGAGCGCCTCAGCCTGGTCTTCTCCGAAGAGGGCGAGGAACGCGAGGAAGTGATTCCGAATTCGGCCGGCAACGACGACGACGTCGGCCTGCAGTTCCGGGTGCGCGAGCGGAGCAGATCGCGTCTGTGGTTCACGGTCGGCACCAATTCCTCGCTCGATTTCAAGTCGAGCGTGCGCTACCGCTACATCCAGCCCATCGGAGACGACTGGCGCGTGCAGTACACGCAGCGGTTCCACTTCAAGGAGGGTGACGGTTTTGGCACCACCACGCGTGGCGATCTCGACTACCTGATATCCCGCGATCGCATCGTGCGCTGGACCAACCAGGTGGAGTACGGCGAGGAGACCAACGGCGCGGAGTGGGGCACGCGGCTCAGCTACCAGTTGCGTCTCAGCGAGAAGGACGCCTTGAGCTACTTCGGCGCGGTCGCCGGGGAAACCGATCCCGAGAACCTGACCCAGAGCTACGCCCTCGGCGTGCGGTACCGGCGCAACTTCCTGCGGCCCTGGATCTTCTTCGAGATCGAGCCCTCCTACGCCTGGCGGCGCGAGTCGGTGGAGGAGTCGCGCAGCTCCCTCTGGCTGCTGACGCTGCGCCTGGAATTCCTCGAGGAGAGGTACAACCGCCGCGGGCACGACGAGGCGAACCGCCAAACCGTCGACTAGACTGACGGGGGTCAAAGCCGCCGCCGGGCCGGCTCGCATCGCCTGTGGTGCGGGAGGGGTCGGCAACGACCGTCGGACCGCCAGATGTCACAGTTGCACGCCGTTCCCACCGCTGTCACCGATCTCGAGATCGGCATGTTCGTCACCGCGCTCGATCGTCCGTGGATCGAGACCCCGTTCCTGGTCGAAGGCTTCTACGTCACCAGCCAGGCGGACATCGACGAAGTCGAGAAGCATTGCAAGTTCGTCTATGTCGATGTCTATCGCTGCCGGCTCGGGGCGGGCCGGCGCAACAGCCGCGTGGTGGGTGCGGCCGGTCAAAAGGGGGCGACGATACCGCTGCCGCAGGAGCCGGCGCTCGAGACGATCAAGTTCCGCCAGCGCAGCGCCACCGCCATCGCCGAGATGTTCCCGCACCGCAAGCTGAAGCCCTTCGAGGACAGCAGCACCTTTGGCGGGGAGCTGGCGGTGGCCAGGCCGGTGTATGCCGAGGTGCTGCGCGCGTACCGGCAGATGATGGAGGCGTACCGCGCCGGGGGCAGGCTCGACGTCTCGGGCGTGCGCGAGGTCGTCAACCCGATGGTCGAGAGCGTGATCCGCAATCCCGACGCCTGTGTCTGGCTGGCGTGCAGCAAGGACGAGCAGAGCTACACCTGGGGCCATTCCGCCGGCGCCTCGGTGTGGGCCGTGGCGCTGGGGCGCCAGCTCGGGCTGCCGCGCGTGGACCTGCAGCGCCTCGCCATGGGCGCGCTGCTGCTGGACGTGGGCAAGCTGAAGGTTCCCGAGGCGCTGCTGCTCAAGCGCGAGCGCCTGACGCCGGGTGAGTTCCAGCTGATCAAGTCGCACGTGGAGTTCGGGCTGCAGATGCTGGAGGGAACCGGGATCCTCAGCCGCAGTGTCACCGACATGCTGGAGTTCCACCACGAACGGCACGGGGGACACGGTTATCCGCGCGGCATCGCCGGCAACGACATCCCGGTCTTCGGGCGCATCGCCGCGATCGTCGACTGCTACGACGCCATCACCAGCCGCCGTCCCTACGCACCACCGATGTCGCCGAGCCACGCGGTGAAACAGCTCTACGCCTGGCGCGACATCGATTTCGACGCCGAGCTGGTCGAGGAGTTCATCCAGGCCATCGGCATCTACCCGGCAGGCACGCTGGTCGAGCTCAGCAACGGCGAGGTGGGCGTGGCGACGGCGGGTTACCGCACGCGCCGCCTGCGCCCGCAGCTGCTGCTGGTGCTGGATCGCGACAAGAAACCCTACGCCTCGCCGCGCCCGCTCGACCTGCTCGCGGTCACGCACGACCAGGACGGCAAGCCGCTCGAGATCGCCACCAGCCTGGAGCCGGGCTCCTTCGGCGTGGATCCCGTCACCCTGGTCGTCTGAACCCGCTTTCGCGCCGTTGGCGCGTCGGCGCGCCCGAGCCACTCCCCGCAGCACTGTCCATTGCGCCCCTGGCGATTCCCGCGAGGGCTGCGCCGTCGTGATTGTGTCAGTTGCGTTACACGCACCGGGGCAGTTGCGGTTGCCTCGCCGTGCCGATGTCACGATTCTGTCACATGCCAACCCGAGAATGCCCCCGTCGTGGCAGCCATCGCCGGCAGCCTCGCCCTGGGCATCAAAGCTCACTCCCTCGCACGCAGGGGAGCCCAGTCCATCACAGCAAGGAGACAGAGAATGCGTTTATCGAAAGCAGTTGTATGCGGAGGTTTGATTCTCGCGGGGGCCACCCAGGCCAATGCCGGCTCGGTCGATGCGAAGCTGCTCGACATGCTGAAGGCAAATGGTTCCATCACGGCGGCACAGCACGCCGAGTTGAGCGCTGACCTGGTGCGCGAGACACGCGAGGAGAAGCGCGCGGCCAAGGAAGTGGTCAAGGAGAAGGATTTCGTCGCATTCCGTCAGGCAGCCGGCTGGGCCGAGAGCACGAAGCTCACGGGTGATATGCGCGTGCGCCAGGAAACGATCGATGTCGACGGCGAGCCCGACTTCACCGGCAGCCGCAACAAGGACCGCCAGCGCATCCGTGCCCGTCTCGGTGCGTTCACCAAGATCAATCCCGAAGTGGAAACCGGCATCCAGGTCGCGAGCGGCAACGGCGCCGACCGTCGCTCGACCAACGAGAACATGGACAATTACTTCGACAAGAAGGCGGTGTGGCTGGACCTGGCCTACATCAACTACAACCCCGTGGCAGTGCCCGGCCTGAAGACCTTCGCGGGCAAGATGAAGCAGCCGTGGATGTCGATGGGCGACGTGATCTGGGACGGTGACATCAACCCCGAGGGCGTGGCGGCGGGCTACACGAAGAAGAACGGCACCACTACGTTCTTCGGCAGCGGCGGCTACTACGTGCTGAAGGATGCCGTGGACAGCGAAGGCTTCGAGATCGAGAACGACCTCGCGCTGTACCAGTTGCAGGGCGGCGTTGCGTTCGACGTGAGCGATTCGGCGCGCTGGACCCTCGGCGCCAGCGTCTACGACTTCAACAACGACAAGTACGGCTCGACCTCCTCGTTCCGTGCCAACGGCAACACCACCGACAAGTTCGGCCTGGGCGAAATCTTCACCCAGCTCGACGTGATCGGACTGCCGCTGCCGCTGTCGCTGTACGGCCAGTACGTGCAGAACTACGAGGCGCGCGACATGGCCGCGACCACGATCGACGACAGCGACGAGGACACGGCGTACCTGTTCGGCCTGCGCACCAACATCGCGGGCGTGGCGTTCGACTACAACTACCGTGACGTGGATGCCAATGGCGTCGTGGGTGGCTTCACGGATTCCGATTTCGCCGTGGGTTACACGAACTCCAGCGGTCACAAGCTGAAGTTGAAGTACGACTTCATGAAAAACTTCTCGATCGGCGCGACCTATTTCATGGCCGAATCCGACGCCGTGAGCAGCCGGAAGCTGAAGGGCGTGGACGCGGACACCCTGCACGTCGATCTCGAAGCCAAGTTCTGATGCGCCCGGCGCCGTCCGCGCGAGCGGACGGCGCCGGATTCGCGACTGCACGTTCCAAATACCAGTGGAGTACATGTGATGAAGAAGATTTCCGGATCCTTGAAGGCGGCCATCGGCGTCGCGGCGCTGTGCGGCGGTTTCCTGTCGCAGCAGGCCGGCGCGGCCAGCGTGATCGAGATCGACGGCTCCAGCACCGTCTACCCGATCACCGAGGCGGTGGCCGAGGAATACCAGGCTGCGGGCGGTGCGCGCGTGACGGTCGGCATCTCCGGCACGGGCGGCGGCTTCAAGCGCTTCTGCCGCGGCGAGACCGACATCTCGGACGCCTCGCGCCCGATCCTGAAGGAAGAGATGGTGCTCTGCGCGCAGGCCGGCATCAAGTATTTCGAGCTGCCGGTGGCCTATGACGCCATCACGGTCGTGGTCAGCAAGGACAACGATTTCGTCGACCACCTGACGGTCGAGGAATTGAAGAAGATGTGGGAGCCGGCCGCGGCGGGCAAGATCACCAGCTGGAAGCAGGTCCGTGACAGTTTCCCCGACGTGCCCCTGAAGCTCGCCGGCGCCGGTGCCGACTCGGGCACCTTCGACTACTTCACCGAGGCGGTCGTGGGTGTTGCCAAGTCTTCGCGCGGCGATTACCAGGCCAGCGAGGACGACAACGTCACCGTGCAGTTCGTCTCGCGCGACAAGGGCGCGCTCGGCTATTTCGGCCTGGCGTACTACGAGGAGAACAAGGACACGCTGCGCGCGGTGCCGATCGTGGCTCCCGGCGGTTCGACCGGCGTGGTGCCCTCGATCGCCACCGTGAACGACGGCACCTACACTCCGCTGTCGCGCCCGATCTTCATTTACGTGAAGGAGAAGTCGGTGCAGCGTCCGGAAGTGCGCAAGTTCGTGGAGTTCTACTTGAAGGAAGGCGGTGCGCTGACGCGTGAAGTGGGCTTCGTCGACCTGCCCGCGGCGGCCTATGAGTTGGCCCTCAAGAACTTCAACGAAGGCAAGCTCGGCAGCGGCTTCGGCGGCAAGTCGGAAGTCGGCCTGAAGGTCGAGGAGCTGCTGGCCCGCGAAGGCAAGCTCTGATCGGTTCCCCTGAGGAAGTTAGGGGTGGTGCGTGGCGCTCAGCCGCCACCACCCCGTTTTTTTCCGGGCATTCTCCGCTATCCATTTCCGACGGATCCATGCCATGACTCCTAACAGCGCCAAGCCAGCAGCGGCAGAGACATACCCTGGCAACCGCTTCGCGCACCGCCCGCTCCGGCATGTCAGCGAGCGGCTGATCGAGGGCGTGTTGTTTCTCGCCGCCTTCAGCGCTGTGGCGGTCACGGTAGCCATCGTATTCATCCTCGTGGCCGAGTCCGCGGCCTTCTTCGAGCACGTTCCGCTCATCGATTTCCTCACCGACACGCAGTGGACCATCATGTTCAGCGAGAAGCACTACGGCGTGGCGCCGTTGCTCGCGGGCACGCTGGTGACCACCACGGTCGGGCTGCTGCTGGCCGTGCCGGTGGGCACGATCACCGCGATCTACCTCAGCGAGTTCGCCGGGCCGCGCACGCGCGAGATCGTGAAACCCGTGCTGGAGCTGCTGGCCGGCATCCCGACCGTGGTCTACGGCTACTTCGCGCTGGTCATGGTCACGCCCGCGCTGCAGTACTTCATGCCGGACCTGCCCGGCTTCAACATGCTCGGGCCGGGCCTGGTGATCGGCATCATGATCATTCCCTACATCAGCTCCGTGGCCGAGGACGCGATGCGCGCGGTGCCGCTGCACATGCGCGAGGGTTCCTACGCGATGGGTGCCACGCGGCTGCAGACGGCGCTGCGCGTGGTGGTGCCCGCGGCGACCTCGGGCATCGTCGCGGCCTACATCCTCGGCATATCGCGCGCCATCGGCGAAACGATGGTGGTCGCGGTGGCGGCCGGGCAGCAGCCCAACTTCACCTGGGATCCGCGCGAACCCGGCGCCACGATCACCGCGTTCATCGTGCAGGTGGCGCTGGGTGACCTGCCGCACGGCAGCATCGAGTACCAGAGCATCTTTGCCGTCGGCCTGGTGCTGGTGCTGATGACGCTGTTCTTCAACGTGCTCGGCCACCTGGCACGCAAGCGCTTTCGCGAGGCCTACTGATGACACAGGACATGCAGCAGATCCGCCGCCTGGTTGCGCGCGGCAAGCAGTGGGACAAGGTGTTCGTGATCATCGGGCTGATATGCCTGATGATAGGCGTGCTGACGCTGGCGGTGCTGCTCGCCGGGCTCGTCCAGGACGGGGCGGGCCGACTGAACTGGGACTTCTTCACCAGCTTCCCCTCGCGGCGCGCCGAGAATGCCGGCATCCTCAGTGCCATCGTGGGGTCCAGCCTGGTGATGCTGCTGACCGCGATTACCGCGATCCCGCTGGGCGTCGCGGCGGGCGTCTATCTCGAGGAGTACGCGCGGCGCAACTGGGTGACGGAGATCATCGAGATCAACGTGAACAACCTCGCGGGCGTGCCCTCGATCATCTACGGCCTGCTCGCGCTGGGGCTGTTCGTCTACGCGCTCGATTTCGGCCAGAGCATCCTCTCGGCCGGCCTGACGCTGGCGCTGCTGATCCTGCCGATCATCATCGTGGCGACGCGCGAGGCGATACGCTCGATTCCATCGAGCATCCGCGAGGGCGCCTACGCGCTGGGGGCCACGCGCTGGCAGATGGTGCGCGACCACATCATCCCGTATTCCACCGGCGGGATCCTGACCGGCGTGATCATCGGGCTGGCGCGCGCCATCGGCGAGACGGCACCGATCATCACGATCGGCGCGCTGACCTTCATCGCCTTCCTTCCCGAGCCGCCGATCAGCGCGCAGTTTCCCTTCGTATCCTTCGAGTGGCTGAAGTCGCCGTTCACGGTGATGCCGATCCAGATGTTCAACTGGATGTCGCGCCCCCAGGCCGCGTTCCAGGAAAACGCCGCGGCGGCCGGCGTGGTGCTGGTGGTGATGACGCTGGTGATGAACGGGGCCGCGATCTGGCTGCGCCTGCGCTACAGGAAACGCATCAAATGGTGAGCGAAATGAACGACGCGAGCATGGGCAGGAACATGAACATGACGGCGGGATCGCTTCCCCCGGGCGTGAGCACACCGGGGCAGAGCCTCAAGGCCGAGGCACGTGCGCTGGATTTTTACTACGGCGAGGTGCAGGCGCTGCGGAGCGTCACCATGCCGATCTGGGAACACAAGGTCACGGCGCTGATCGGTCCCTCGGGCTGCGGCAAGTCGACCTTCCTGCGCTGCTTCAACCGCATGCACGACCTCGGGGAGGTACGCAACCGTTATGGCGGCGAGATCGTGTTCCAGCCCGACGGAGTGAACATCCTGGCCAAGTCGGTGGACCCGATCGAGGTGCGCATGCGCATCGGGATGGTGTTCCAGAAGCCCAATCCCTTTCCGAAGTCCATCTTCGAAAACATTGCCTACGGGCTGCGGGTGCGCGGCGAGCGCAACCGGAGCGCGATGGCCGACAAGGTCGAGCAGGCGCTGAAGGATGCCTCGCTGTGGGAAGAGGTCAGCGACCGCCTGCAGGACCAGGCCTTCAACCTCTCGGGCGGGCAGCAGCAGCGATTGTGCATCGCGCGCGCGCTGGCCACGGCCCCCGAGCTGCTGCTGTTCGACGAGCCCACCTCGGCGCTCGATCCCAACGCCACCGCGAACATCGAGGACCTGATCAACCGCCTCAAGGACAAGGTCTCGATCCTGATCGTCACGCACAACATGCAGCAGGCCGCGCGCGTTTCCGACTATACCGCGTTCATGTACCTGGGCGAGCTGGTCGAGTTCGGCGACACCAACACGGTGTTCACCAACCCGAGGAGCAAGCAGACCGAAGACTACATCACCGGCCGCTTCGGCTGATCAGGGGAGGCTGGATCATGGTCATGGGCAAGGATGAAATCGGTCAGCACACGGTGCAGCAGTACAACGAGGACCTCGAGAACCTGCACCGGGGCGTGCTGGACATGGGGCAGCTGGTGCTGGCGCAACTCGACGACGGGATTGCCGCGCTGGAGGGCAACGACAAGGAGCTTGCCACGCGCGTGGTGCGCCGCGATGTGGAGGTCAACACGCTCGAGGTGCATCTCGACAAGGAATGCCAGCGCATCCTGGTGCGCCGCCAGCCCGCCGCCGGCGACCTGAGGCTGATATTCGCGGTCATCAAGACCGTGACGGACCTGGAGCGCATCGGTGACCAGGTCGGGCACGTGGCGCGCGCGGTTCTCGAATCCGACCTGAGCAGCCCCAACCGGCCGCATGCCGCGCTCGCGCACCTGGCGGGCATGGTACGCACGAACTGCGCCAGCGCCATGGATTCGTTTGCGCGCCTGGACGCGGCGATGGCGCTGGAGGTCGTGCAGGCCGACGTCGAGGTCAACCGCGAGTACCAGGGCAGCATGCGCCAGCTGCTGACCTACATCATGGAAGACCCGCGCATCACCTCCTCGGCGCTGCAGCTCGCGTGGACCGCGCGTGCGCTGGAGCGCATCGGGGATCACGCCAAGAACATCGCCGAGTACGTGATCTACATGGTCCACGGCGAAGACGTGCGCCACATCAGCGAAGAGGAGCGCCGCCAGCGCTTGGCGTCGGAAGCTCCATCGGTTTGAGGGCAGGGCGGCCCTGGTGCCGCCGGCGCTGCGCAGCGATGCGGCGAGGCGATCGGCCCCGCCGAGTTGTGCACAGATTCTGTGGATAAAACGGTGCAAAACTTGTCGGTGTCAGCCTCCGCAAGGCCATGCATGCGGGTCCGGATCGATCGATCAAAAAACGTACTAACAAGTAAAATCATATAAAACAATGTGTTGGATTGCATTCGTGAGATATCGCGCGCACTATGAACTGCAATATATTGTGCGCGCCGTATCGAGTGGCGCATGTTGATAAGGATCGTTGACGTAGCGCCCCCGCGACGGGAAGCCGGCGCCGTAGCGGGGCAGCTGAAGCGGTCGCGCCCGGTGTCAGCGCGTCCACAAATCGACACAGAAAAATTCAAATTTCCTTTTGACATCAAAGTTCAGATCTGTAGAATGCGCGTCTCGCCCAAGGGGGTGGTTAGCTCAGCTGGTAGAGCACCTGCCTTACAAGCAGGGGGTCAGCGGTTCGATCCCGTTACCACCCACCACGCGGCGAGCGAGTTCCAGGAGCGGTAGTTCAGTCGGTTAGAATACCGGCCTGTCACGCCGGGGGTCGCGGGTTCGAGTCCCGTCCGCTCCGCCATTACTCACGTCCAAGCCGCTGTCTTCAGCGGCTTTTTCGTTTCTGGTGTCAGCATACTTCCCAATTTGCGTGCCGACTTTAGTCGGAGACGGGAAGTACAGACTGGCAATACCCGGTATGCGCCCTCCGACGTCTACACTCGTCCCAATCTACTTGCGGGGTGAGGGGGGCGCCGGGGCCGTGGTCATCGCGCCGCGGCTGGTGAACGACGCAGACGCGGCGCGGCACAACTTCCGGCGGGGCGTGGCCGAACGCGCCGTGGTCAGCTGAGCGGCGGTCTCAGGAGGCCCCGTCCGCCCAGGCCAGCAAGCGCGCGAGAAAACGCTCGACGCCGCGATCGCAGGCGCGCTTGGCCGGATAGAACACGACCCCCATGACGCCGGCCGCGACCAGCGGGGGCGTTTCCCCGGGCAGACCCCGGCGCAGGAAATCGCCCAGCAGGGTCTCGATCGCGCCCAGCACGAAAAGGCTCAGCAGCAGCATGGACCCGTACACGGCCGTGCGCCGGAACAGCCGCGCGGCGTCGATCGGGCCGCGGTGCAGCAGTCCCGTCACGAACGACAACAGCAGGATCGGCAGCGGCGCGACCAGCAACCAGTCCTGGTATCGGCCGAGCCAGCAGAGCGCCGACTCGCCGGCCGGCGTGCACCCGGCGAGACGCCCGCCCCAGACCAGCAACTGCCAGGCCGCGGCCAGCGTTGCCGCCAGGACCCAGCCGCTCAGGAAGCACAGCGCCTGGCGCCGGCCGTCGGCGTCGAGCGCGCGCAGGTTGCGCGCTATCGTGGCCACGAGCACGATCATGCAGACCGCCAGCCACAGGTTCATCACCAGCAGCGCGCCGGGCACGGCTTCGATGCGCAGGGCCGTGGCCAGCGCGAGCAGGCCCGGTAAGGTGAACAGCAGGCCTGGCCGCGCCTCGGCAACGCGCCAGGCCGCCGCCAGCAGCAACAGCGCGGCGAGTGCGAGCTCGATGGGCAGGGCATCGACGGCCCGGGCCAGGCCGCTCCCCTCGTACAGCGTGAACAGCGTGGCCGACGCCAGCAGCCACGACGAGCCGGCGCGTGCCGGTGGCGGCGCGCGTCGCCACAGGAGCAGGCCCGCCACGGCGAGGGACAGCACCGTCGCGGTGATCGCGGCCGTGCGCGGGAGCGTCAACGCGACGCACGCGAACGACAGCTGGATGAGCGCCGCTTGCGCTGCGATGTGGGGCCGGGGCGACGCCGCGATACCGAGCACGCTGCGGACGAAGTGGATCGCCACGGCGCCCGCGAAGGTCCATCCGGCGATCCACAGCAGCCGCTCCAGCGCCGCCACCGCGTGGCCGGCGCCGCGCAGCAGCGCGACGTCCACCCCGTTGCGCTGCAACAGCACCACGGCCTGCAGGTAGCCGTCGAAGAGCGGGCTGCTCACCGCCGTGACCATCACGCCGTAGCCGCCCGCGAGCAGCGCGCAGAAGAGCGCGAGCCAGCGCGCGGGCGTACTGTGCGACAGTCGCCACGCCAGCATCAGCGACAACGCGGCGAGCAGGGTGATGAGCACGAGGGTGATCCACGCGGGCGGGCCGAAGGCGGTTGCCCAGTGCGCCGCCGCCACGGCCGCTTCACGGTCCGCGCGGTAGTCGGCGAGCCGGTAGAGGCCGCCAACGCCCTGGACGAGCGCGAGCGTTGCCAGCAGTACCGCCAGCGCGGGGTGTGTCAGCAGCCGTGTCGGCATGTCGCCACCGTCCTGCCCGGCGCGCCGCTCCATGAAGAGCGGGATCGTGTGGCGGCCTTGGGCAGGACCCATGGCGAATCTCCCCTCGCGATGACGCGACCCGCACCGGGTCATTGCCCGCAGGATATTCGCGATCGCGCGCGCCGTCACGGGGGCGCGCGACCGCGAGCGCGCCGCCGCCGGGCGCGCCGCGCGCCTTTAACAAAGCCTTCACACGGCGCGCGTAAGGTGCCGGGTCCCGTTCCCTACCGGTTGCCCTTCGCCATGACCATCCGATTGCGTGCCGCCCGTTCCCTGCGCCGGCCTCGTGTTGCCGGCTTGCCTGCCGTGCTGTTGCTGAGCCTGTTGGCCGCGCCCGCTTCCGGCGAGACCGGGCCGCCCGCCCATGAAGTGCTGCTGCAACGGCTGCAACAGCACAGCGGCGTGATCCCGCCCCAGTCGCCCGAACATCACTACGCCTCGCTGTACAACCGCGAAGCGCCCGTGCCGCCGCAGTGCTACACGCGCACCGAGGGGCGCTTCAACCCCTGCTACGTCTGCCACCAGGACGAGGTGCCCGGGCGCGAGAACCGCATGAACGACCGCGAGCTGCAGATCGCCTACAGCTTCAGCGATGTCGGGCAGACCAACCACTGGAAGAACCTGTTCGAGGACAGGAGCGAGCGCGTCGCGGCGATCAGCGACGATGCCATCCTCGCGTGGGTGGACCAGGACAACTATTCCGCGCTGCCCGGACGCTTGCGCGCGGCAAGCTTCGCGGGCTGGATCCCCGACCTCGCCGGGCTGCAGCGGGGCCGTGATGCATTCGACGCGCTGGGCTTCGCGCGCGACGGCAGCCACTGGGTGGCGTTCAACTACAAGCCGCTACCGAGCGCGTTCTGGCCCACCAACGGCTCCACCGACGACGTGATGATCCGCCTGCCGCAGGTCTACCGCGTGCGTGCCGATGGCGCGTACTCGCGCGACGTCTACCTGGCGAACCTTGCCATCGTCGAGGCCAGCATCAAGGGCTTCACGGAGCTGGACACGCCGTCCATCGACGAGCGCGAGGTCGGTGCGGACCTCGATGGCGACGGCGCGCTCGGCACCGCGACGGTGCTGCGGCGCCCGAGCGGCTACGTGGGCGGCGCATCGGGGCATTTTTTCGAGGCCGGGATCTACCCGATGGACACCGAGTTCCTGCACACGGTGCGCTACGTGGGCTTCGATGGCGAGGGCGGCATCACGCCGTCGAGGCGCATGAAGGAAGTGCGCTACATGCGCAAGAGCTACGCGCTGCCGAAGTTCGCGCTGGCGCAGGGCTACACCGAGGAGCACTGGGACAAGGAGATGGGACGGCTGCCGGGCTACATCGACCGCGGGCAGCAGGGACTGGACAACGAGATGGGCTGGCTGGTGCAGGGTTTCATCGAGGACAGCCGCGGCGAGCTGCGCGCCAGCACCTACGAGGAGAACATGTTCTGCATGGGCTGCCACAGCTCGGTGGGCGCGACCATCGACAAGACCTTCAGCTTTCCGCGCAAGGTCGACGGCGCCGCGGGCTGGGGCTACATCGATCTGCGCGGCATGCCGGATGCGCCGAACATGGGCGAGACGAAGGGCGAGTTCGCGACCTATTTCGAGCGCGCGGGCAGCAGCGAATTCCGCAACAACGACGAGATCGCCGCGCGCTTCTTCGATGCGCAGGGACGCGCGGATGCCGGGCGCATCGCCGCGGCCCGTGACGTCTACGAGCTGGTGGCGCCTTCGCGCGAACGCGCGCTGCTGCTGAACAAGGCCTATCGCGTGATCGTCGCGGACCAGGATTTCATCCACGGCCGCGACGCGACGGTGACTCCGCCGGCGAACGTCTACGATCGCATCGACAACGCGACGACGCCCACCCTGCCGGAGCAGCACGTCTATCAGTGGGACATCCGCCTCGACTGGCGCGCGGCCAAGAGCGAACAGACGGACGATTTTTCACCAGTTGCAACAAAACAGCCGTGAACACGTAACAGAGCGTCGCGAGACTTGCGCCCGACTTCCGTGCAAGGCCCCGCAGGTACGGGTGCGCTGATCGGGTCGGTCGATTCTCAATCCCTGTATTTCTGGAGAGAACATGAAACTTCGCAATGCCAAACTCATCGCCGCCATCGGCGCTGCCACGCTGGCGCAATTCAGCCTTGCCGGCACCGACATCTTCTTCACGCCGCTGACGCAGTCGGCACCGGTCACCGCCGCGAACTCGGCCGAGGAGCTGACGGCGCCGTGGGTCGTGCCCGAAGGTATCACGCAGCGCAACCTCACCAGCCTGCACCAGATCGAGGCTGACATCGAGCAGTCGATCGTGCGCGTACCGGGCCTGGGCTCCACCGCCTCGATGATCGACATGATCGCCTACGACGCCAAGGGCGAGTACCTGTTCCTGCCGCACGAGACGCTGGTCGGCGCCGGTGTCAGCCGCTACGACATCGCCAACGACACCAGCGTGGTGCTGTTCCGCGGCGATACGGGCGGCCTCACCGGCAACTGGGCGAACGACTGGGGCGCCTTCGACCCCTCCACCTGGACCACCAACGGCACGCTGTTCCTCGCCGAGGAGTGGTCGGGCCAGGGCCGCGTGATCGAGGTGCTGAACCCGATGGCCGATCCCGCCGACATCGAGATCCGCGAGCTCGAGAGCGTCGCCAACGTCTCGCACGAGGGCCTGCGTTTCAGCAATGACGGGCGCACGCTCTATTTCGTCGACGAGTTCAACTCCGGTTCGATCTACAAGCTGGTGCTGAAAAATCCGCGCGACTACGCCGCGGGCGGCCAGACCTTCGTGCTGAAGATCGACGCATTCAACGGTGACGTTGCGGCGGACTACAACGCGCCGGTGAACGCGAAGCAACCGCGCACCGGCGCCGCCAGCTGGGTTGCGCTGACCGATGAAGACGGCAACCCGCTGACCGCGACCGATCCGTTCGCCAACGCGCTGCCCGGCATCGAACGCGCCGGCCGCAAGGCGGCCGACGAGGCCGGCGGCACGCCCTACGGCCGCCCCGAGGACATCGAGGTGGGCAGGCTGGCGAACGGCCGCGAAGTGGTCTACTTCGCTGCCACCTCGGAGAACACCGTCTATACGATCGAGATGATGCCGGGCAAGCAAGCGTCCAGGGCCACCGTGAAGGTGCTGCTGAGCGACGCCGGCACGCCGAAGAACGCCGGCTTCGCGGCCACCACTGGCAGGATCAACTCGCCCGACAACCTGGCGCAGGACCGCTTCGGCAACATCTACGTGATCGAGGACGCGCCGAACGGCTCGAGCACCGGTGGCGACATCTGGTTCGCGCGTGACGCGAACGGCGACGGCGTGGCCGAGTCGGCCGACCACTTCATGAGCATCCGCGTGGCGGGATCGGAAGCTACCGGCATGATCTTCAACCCGAAGAACCCGGACGAGTTCGCGGTGGCCGTGCAGCACCCGAACAGCACCGGCGATGCAGTGAACGGTTTCGGCGACGCGATCTGGAGCTTCGACATGTCGGCCGCACTGAAGGCCGCCGGTCCCGTGACCGCGGAAGGTCCGAAGCGCTGATCCGCAACGGATCTGCGGCGAGGAGGCCTGCCGGGCGACCGGCAGGCCTTTTTTTGTTTCGGGCGAGTGACGACAGGCCGCCCCGCCCGCACATGCCGCGCACGGCTCAGAGCGCGAGAGCCGCCGCGCGGCCGCTGTCGATGGCGCCCTGGATGTAGCCGATCTCGTGGCAGTCGCCGATGGTGCCGGCCGCGATGCCACGCGCGCGCAGCGCATCCGCGAGCGAGGTGTCGGGCTGCGTGCCCAGCGCGATGATCACGGTGTCCGCCGCGATGCGCTCGGCGCCGTCCCTGGTGGCGCAATCGAGCCCGTTGGCGTCGATG